>WBZU01000140.1_pt1 | contig 72682 bp, 70 predicted proteins | sample 5204311 | NCBI WGS metagenome assembly WBZU01 (sample SAMN12344359, study PRJNA552823) | activated sludge metagenome | biome: Activated sludge suspended growth; feature: Nitrification reactor; material: Wastewater; isolation source: activated sludge from nitrification reactor of wastewater...
CCTGGTTCGGCGCGACCGGCGAGGAGGCGAGCAGCACGGCGTCGCGCGGCAGGTCGAATGTGTCGCCGTGCCACTGCAGGGTGACGATCGGCGTGGCGAGCGGGCCGAGGACCGGGTCGGCCTCGCCAGCCGGGGTCCGCTCGACGGGCAGCAGCCCGACCTCTGCCGCCGGCATCGTCCATACCCCGGCCTCGAAGGCCGAGGCCAGGAGCTGGGCGCCGAGGCAGACGCCGAGGAACGGGAGGCCCGCGTCGACCGCCTCGGCGATGAGCTGCTTCTCCTCCTGAAGCCACGGGTGCGCGGCACCGTCGTTGGCGCCCATCGGGCCGCCCATCGCCACGACCCCGTCGTACTGCTGCCACTCGGGCAGGGGCTCGCCCTCGTCGAGCTCGACCGCGGTCCAATCGACCCCGCGCTCGCGCAGGACGTCACGAAAGGCGCCCGGATGCTCGCAAGCGATGTGCTGGAGGACGAGGAGTCTCACGGAATGGCTAGCCCCGGCTACTCAGAATTGGCTAGCCCCGGCTAGCACCTTCGTGACGGGAGATGGCCGCGTCGCGCTGCCCCGGCCGGCGCTCGCAGCGCACGCTGCGCTCATGGCGTGCCGCCGTCGCGACCGGGAATCCAGCTCGTGCCGGCCAGCGGGACGCGCGCCATCGCGGCCGCCTCGACGGTGAGGGAGACGAGGTCCTCGGGCTCGAGGTTGTGCAGGTGGCTCTTCCCGCACGCGCGCGCGAGGGTCTGCGCCTCGAGCGTGAGGGCACGCAGGTAGTTCGCGAGCCGGCGCCCGCCGAGCTCGGGGTCGAAGCGGGCCGCAAGGTCGTCGTCCTGCGTCGAGATGCCGACCGGATCCTTGCCTTCGTGCCAGTCGTCGTAGTAGCCGGCCGAGGTGCCGATCGCCTCGTAGTCCTCCTCGTACTCCGGCGAGTTGTCGCCCATCGCGATCATCGCCGCGACGCCGATCGAGACGGCGTCGGCCCCGAGCGCCATCGCCTTGGCGACGTCGGCGCCGGTGCGGATCCCGCCGCTGACGATGAGCTGCACCTTGCGGTGCATGCCCAGGTCCTGGAGGGACTCGACCGCCTGCGGGATCGCCGCGAGGATCGGGACGCCGACGTGCTCGATGAACACGTCCTGCGTGGCGGCGGTGCCGCCCTCCATCCCGTCGAGCACGATGACGTCGGCGCCGGCCTTGACGGCCAGGGCCACGTCGAAGTACGTGCGGGTCGCACCGATCTTGAAGTAGATCGGCACGCGCCAGTCGGTGATCTCGCGCAGCTCGCCGACCTTGATCTCGAGGTCGTCGGGGCCGGTCCAGTCGGGGTGGCGGCAGGCGCTGCGCTGGTCGATCCCCTTCGGGAGGTCGCGCATCTCGGCCACGCGGTCGGAGATCTTCTGGCCCAGGAGCATGCCGCCGCCGCCCGGCTTGGCGCCCTGGCCGATCACGACCTCGATCGCGTCCGCCTTGCGGAGGTCGTCGGGGTTCATCCCGTACCGGGACGGCAGGAGCTGGTAGACGAGCGTCTTGGAGTGCCCGCGCTCCTCCGGAGTCATGCCGCCGTCGCCGGTGGTCGTGCTCGTGCCCACCTCCGAGGCGCCCCGGCCGAGCGCCTCCTTCGCCGGCGCCGACAGGGCGCCGAAGCTCATGCCCGCGATGGTGATCGGGATGTCGAGGCGCACCGGCTCGGCCGCGAACCGCGTCCCCAGCGTGACGTCGGTGTCGCAGCGCTCCCGGTAGCCCTCCAGCGGGTAGCGCGACACGCTCGCGCCGAGGAAGAGCAGGTCGTCGAAGTGCGGCACCTTGCGCTTGGCGCCAAAGCCGCGGATGTCGTAGATGCCCTCGCGCGCCTTGCGCTGGATCTCGTGGATCGTCCCGCGGTCGAACAGCGCCGACTCGCGCAGCCCGGGCCGCCAGCGGCTGGCGTGGCGCGGATCGAAGCCGGTGCGCTTGGAGAGCGTGTCGAATTCGGTCATGCAGGAGCCCCTGTCAGTACGCGCCGGCGTGGTCGATGTGGAAGTTGTAGAGCTGCCGCGCCGACCCGTAGCGGCGGAAGTCCGCCGGGTCGGCGTCGACCGCGGCCTGCTCGAGCAGGCCGCGCAGCTCGGCCACGTGGTGCTCCGCGAGGTCCTTCTCGATGCAGTCCGCGCCCAGGCTGCCCACGCGGCCCCGGACGTAGATGTGGGTCTCGTAGATCGAGTCGCCCAGCGAGTCGCCGGCGTCGCCGCAGACGACGAGGGCGCCCTTCTGGGCCATGAACGCGCTCATGTGCCCGACCGACCCCGCGACGACGATGGCGCCGCCCTTCATCGAGATCCCGCAGCGGGCCGCGGCGTTGCCGCGGATGACCAGCAGGCCGCCGCGCGCGGTGGCGCCGGCCGCCTGGGACGTGTCGCCCTCGACGATCACGGTGCCGGACATCATGTTCTCGGCGACGCCGACCCCCGCGTTGCCGTGCACGCGAACGGCGGCCTCCTGGTTCATCCCGGCGCAGTAGTAGCCGACGTGGCCTTCGATCTCCACCTGCAGCGGCGCGTCGAGGCCGACGGCGATCGCGTGGGCGCCGCCCGGGTTGAGGATGCGCCAGCTGCCGGGCCCGCCGTCGGCGGCGTCGTGCAGGCGCTGGTTGAGCTCGCGCAGCGGCGTGACGGCCAGGTCGACGGTCTCGGCCGCCGTCTCGGTGGCGGCGCTCATCGGACCGCCGCCCGCTCGTAGACGTAGACCTCGCCGGGCTCGGGCTCCCACACCCGGGCGTCCTGCGCTCCCGGCAGCACGGCGATCGCCCGGAACTCGGACGCCATCGCCACCCAGTCGTCGGTCTCGGCCATCACCGCCGGCTTGCAGGCGATCGGGTCGCGCAGCACCGCGAACCCGTCGCTCGTCCCGACGGCGAAGGTGTAGAAGCCGTCGAGGTCGTCGAGGCAGCCCGCGAGCGCCTCCTGGAGCGAGGCGCCCTCGCGGAGCCGCCACGTGAGGTAGCCGGCGGCCACCTCGCTGTCGTTGTCGGTCTGGAACGCGATGCCCTCGCGCCGCAGCTCGGCGCGCAGGCGGTTGTGGTTCGAGAGCGATCCGTTGTGGACCAGGCAGAGGTCCAGGCCGGTCGAGAAGGGATGGGAGTGCTCGGTCGTCACCCGGCTCTCGGTCGCCATCCGCGTGTGGCCCAGGGCGTGGCTCGCGCCGGTCTCGCGCAGGCCGAACCGCTCCACGAACTCCCGCGGGTCGCCGGCCTCCTTGAAGATCTCGATGCGCTCCCCGGCGCTCATGACCCGCAGCTCCGGATGGTGGTGTGCGAGCCAGGCCTCGGCCGTCGCGGCGTCCGCGTCGGCGACGAGCACGGCGTGGCTGGCCCGCACCTCGGGCTCGTGCGCACCGCCGAAGTCGCCGCGCAGGTCGCGGGCCAGCGCCTCCCAGGCGTAGTCCGCGTCAGGCGAGAAGAGCGACACCTTGCTGGACCCCGCCGGAGCGGGATCCCGGTACAGCGCCACCCCGGCGCTGTCGGGCCCGCGGTCGGCGAGCTGCACGAGCATGTCGCTGAGGTGCGCGCCGAGGTCCGCCTCGATCGCGCTCGTCTTGCTGAAGAGTCCGGCGATCCCGCACATCTCAGTAGAGCTGCAGGTAGCGGTCGAGCTCCCACTGCGTGATCTGCTCGTGGGCCTCCTGCCACTCCTTGCGCTTGCAGCGCACGAAGTAGTCGATGTAGTCCTCGGTGGCGCAGGCGCCCAGCGCCGCCCGCATGACCTGGCAGCGCTCGAGCTCCCGAGTCGCGTCCAGGAGGTTGGCCGGGAGCGTCTCGACCCCCATCGCCTTGCGCTGCGCCTCGTCGGTCTGGAACAGGTTGGCCTCGACGGGATCGCCGGGCTCGAGGCCGCGGGCGATCCCGTCCAGCCCGGCGGCCAGCACCGCGGTCGCGGCGAGGTAGGGGTTGCACGACCCGTCGACGGTGCGGTCCTCGATGCGCCCGACATCGGGGATGCGCAGCATCATCGAGCGGTTGTTGTGGCCATAGGCGACGTAGGCCGGCGCCCACGTCGCGCCGCTGGTCGGCGCGCCGATGACGAGCCGCTTGTACGAGGTGACCGTCGGGGCGGTCACGCAGATGTAGGCCTTCGCGTGTGCCTTGAGGCCGGCGAGGAACTGGTAGCCGGTCGGCGAGAGCCCGAGGCCGCGCGGGTCCTCGGCGGGATCGGCCTCGAGGACGTTGACGCCGTCCTTCCACAGGCTCATGTGGAAGTGGCAGCCGTTGCCGGTCAGGTGGCCGAACGGCTTGGGCATGAACGTGGCGATGAGCCCGCGCTCCTGGGCCATCGACTCGACCATGTAGCGGTAGAAGATCGCCCGGTCACAGGTGGTCAGCGCGTCCGCGTACTCCCAGTTCTGCTCGAACTGCCCGTTGGCGTCCTCGTGGTCGGTGGCGTAGTTGTCCCACCCGAGCGCCGTGATGTTCTTCGAGACCTCCGAGACGAAGTCGAGGTTGCGCGTCAGCGCCCGCATGTCGTAACAGGGCTGATCGAGGGTGTCGAGCGGATCGGCAAGCTCCAGTGAGCCGTCGTCGGCGCGGCGCAGGAGGAAGTACTCGAGCTCGGCCCCGATCTTGAGCTCGTAGCCGAGCTCGGCGGCCCGGGCGATCTGGTTGCGCAGGATCGTCCGCGGGCAGTACGGCCAGGCCTCGCCTTCGACGGTGACGTCGCAGGCAAAGCGGGCCACGTTCGGCTTCCAGGGGAGCGGCGTGAAGCTGCGCACGTCGGGCATGGCGATCATGTCCGGGCTGTCCGGCGTCTGGCCGATGTCGCCGGCGGCGAACCCCGCGAACCCGGCGCCGCCCTCGACGAGGTCGTCGAGGTGGTGGGCGGGCACGAGCTTCGCGCTCGGCTTGCCGTGCATGTCGACGAACTGGGCGAAGAAGAACTCGATTCCCTGCTCGTCGACGGCGCGGCGGACCTCGTCGAGCGTGACTTCGGGCTGGTCGGACATGGACGCTCCTCGGGCGTTGGGGCGGACGCAATCTTGTAGTCCACCGGCCCGCCGGGAACAATGGCCAGTGCGGCTATCGTCCCGAAGGCACGCATGTCGATTCCGGCTACTCCTGCTTCCACCGCTGCCCACGCCTCCGCGGCGCTGCCGATCGACGATCTCGACCGGGTCCGCCGCGAGAACGCGACGCTCTACGCCGTCATCAACACCGTCGCGAGCTCGCTCGACCTGCCGACCGTGCTCGACGGCGTCGTCGACATCGCCACGGAGGCGACGGGCTGCCACGCGTGCTTCATCTATGCGCTGGAAGACGAGCGCCTCGTGCTGCGCGCCGCCTCGCCGCGCTACCGCAGGCTCGCTGGGACGCTCTCGTTCGGGCTCGACGAGGGCCTGGCCGGGTGGGTGGCCCGCCACCGCCGCCCGGCGTTCATCCGCGATCACGCCCTCGAGGACCCGCGCATGCGCTACGTCGCCGAATTGGAAGAGGAGCGCTTCCAGTCGATGGTGGCGGTCCCGGTTCCGGCCCGGTCCGGGGACCCGCTGGGCGTGATCGTGCTCCACACCGAGGCGCCGCGCGAGTTCGACGACGAGGTGCTCAACCTGCTCGTCCACGTGGCGTCGCTCGTGGCCGGCGCCTTCGAGAACGCCACGCTCTACCAGGCCACCCGCCGCCAGCTCGAGCTCCAGCGTGCCACCGCCCAGCTCAGCCAGTCCCTGGCGTCGGCGACGACTCCCGACGCGGTCCACCGCGCCGCCGCAGCCGGGGCCCGCGAGCTCCTCGGCGGAGCGGCGGTCCTCCTGCGCTTCGACGAGGATGGCGCCGGCCTGCGGGCCGTCGCGGCCAGCCCGGCCGACGCGCTCCCGCCGGGGCCGGTGGCCGCGGCCCGCGTCCTGCTCGACCTCGTGCGCCTCGGCCCGGGCGAGCCGGTGCCGACGGAGGCGAGCCGCGGCCTGCTCGACGCCCTCGGCCCCGCCTACGCCGGCGGCGCGCTCCACGCGGTCCCGGTCTCGAGCGCCGGCGAGCACCTGGGCGTGCTGGCCGTCGCCTCGCGCACGCCGCGATCCCTCCGCCCCGAGGAGTCGGATGCGCTGCGCGCCGCCGCCAGCCAGGCGGCCGTCGCCCTGCGCAAGGTGGACCTCATCGACCGCCTGACCGTCGAGCACGGCGTCCGCTCGCTGCTCGAGGCCCTCGAGGCCGGCCGGGAGGACGACGCGGCCCGCCACGCCCACGCCACCGGCGTGGACCTCGAGGCGCCGCTGCTCGCCGTCCGGGCGCAGCCGGCTCTGCACGCCGGCCCGAAGGCGCCCGGCTGGCCCGAGGGCGCGGCGCAGTTCGCGCAGGCGCTGCGCACGCTCGCGCCGGGCGCGGCGGTGGACCGGCGGCCCCAGGCCGTCGCGGCGCTCCTCCCCGGCCGGGCGCTCCGCGGCGACGCCGTGGCCAGCATCGGCGCCGCGGCCCGCCGCGCCGGCGCGTGCGCGGCGCTGGCCGAGACCCGCGGCGGCCTCGCCGGCGCAGTCCGCGGGCTCGCCGAGGCGGGCGACGCGCTGCGCGTGGCACCCGTGCTCGAGCCGCACGGCGGCGCCGTGCACTACGACGGGCTCGGCGCCTACCGCTATCTCGCCCACCTCGCGGCCGCCGGCGGGCCGCGGGACCGCCAGTGGGAGGCGGCCCGGGCGATCGCCGCCCACGATGCCGCCCGCGGCACCGACCTGCTCGGAACCCTGGAGCGCTATCTCGGGGGGCGGGAGGGAATCGTGCCGACCGCCCGCGCCCTGTTCATCCACCCGAACACGCTGCGCCAGCGGCTGCGCCGCATCGAGCGCGTCGCCGGGCTGGATCTCGCCTCCGAGGATCTCCTCGCGCTCGAGCTGGCGGTGAAGCTCGTGCGGCTCCAGCGGGCCGGCGCGGCCGGTCCCGCTCAGAGCCCGGGCCGCGCGTAGACCTGCAGCGGGCGCTGGGCCTGCGCGACGGCGCGGAACGCTTCGCGCAGCTCCGTGCGCACGAGCGGCGGCAGCTCGCCGGGCTCGATCGCGTTGTCCGGGTCCTTGCCCTCCCGCAGCTGGGCCGCGTGGTGCTCGAGCCGCACCCGGCAGACGACTTCGAAGGCGTCGCGCAGCAGCTCGGCGGCCGCGGGATCCAGGGCGCCGGCGGCCTCGGCCGCTTCGAGGCGCGGCACCGTGCCCGACACGGTGATCCCGTTCGCCACCGCGTGGTAGCGGGCGAGGCTCGCGATCGGGGTGATCCCGCCGCGCTTGACGTCGAAGCGGCCGGGGCCGGCGCCCTGCTTGCCGAGGGTGATGCCGCGGCGGAACCCGAGCGGCGGCTTGGAGGCGATCGCCGCCCGGGCCAGCTGCTCGAGGAACGCCGGATGCGCCGGCGCCTCGCGGATTCGCTCCGCAAGCGGAGCGGTGATCTCGAGCCCGCCGGCCACGTGCCGGAAGTCGAACGCCACGGCAGCCCGCACGAGCCGCGACCGGTTCGGATGGGCCAGGCACTCCTCGAACACCTCGATCCAGGCCGCGCGCGGCAGCCGCCACGACGCGTCGGACGCCAGCACGCCGGAGATGTCCTCGCCGAATCCGCACCGGGCCAGCCCCTGGTTGACGTCGGCTGCGAACCCGGCGAACCAGGCGTCCGTGGCGTCGGGATCGCCGCTGTCGCCGTAGGCCAGGGCGTTGTCCTGGTCCGAGGCCAGCGTGACCTCGCGCCGGGCCACGCTGCCGAGCGCGAGCCACGCCCAGGGCGCCGGAGCCGGCCCGTGCCGGGCCAGGGCGAAGTCGATGAGGCGCAGCGTGACCGCGTCGCTGTAGTGGGTGAGGGCCCGCTGGATCTGGGCCGGGTCGAGCCCGTCACGCAGCAGCGCGAGGAACATCGGGCGCAGGTCGCGGGCGGCCGCTTCGAGCGCGGCCTCGTCGGCGGCGTGCTCGATCGCCCGGCGCGCGATGAAGGGGCTCTCCTGGCGCCCGAGCATCTCCTCCGCGGTCACGATGCCGATGACCGTGCCGCCCGGGCCGGTCACGCACACCTCGTGCGCGCCCCGCTGGAGCAGGTCGATGACCGCGTCGCCGGCCGGCTCCTCGGCGGCGATGAGCAGCGGCTCGCGCATCGCGGCCGAGACCGGGGCGTCGGCGGGGAGCCCGGCGGCGAGGATGCCGGCCCGCAGGTCCTCGTCGGTGACCAGCCAGACCCCGTCCCGGGCGGGGACGAGCGCGGCGCCGACGCCCGCGGCGGTCATCGCCGCCGCCGCCTGCGACGCCGTCTGCCCCGGGGCGAGGGTCAGGGGCTCGCCCCGAACGAGGTCGCCCACCCGCGCCCGGTGCAGCGACGGCAGCGCGTGCGCGACGTGACCGGTCCGCACGAGCCGCTCGCGCAGCGACCGGGCGACGAACTCGGCGCCGGCGCCGTGGCCGAGGACGTCGCGCGCGACGTCCTGCGGCAGGATGAGCACCGCGGTGCCGGGATCGTGGGCGCGGACGGTGAACGCCGGGGCCATCCCGCTGAGCAGGGACGGATGGCCGAACGGCTCGCCAGGCTCGAGCAGGTCGACGACCTCGCCGTCGTGCACGAGCTCCATCGCGCCGCTCGCCACGACGTACCACTCGGTGGCGGGCGGCCCGTCCTCGACGAGCACCGCCGCGCCGGCGGGAACCTCGCGCCGCGATGCGGCGGCGGCAACGGCGGCCCGCTTCGCGGGCGCGAGCGCGTCGAACGGCGGGTGCGCGGCCAGGAACGCGGCGAGGTCCTCCACAGGCTGGACGCTAGACGAGCGGACGCAGCGAAGCCGGCGCGGTCACCGGCGCGGCGAGCCCGGGCGCGCGCCGTGACGGTGCTTGCGCTTGCGCCGAGCGTGGGCGTCGTCGGGGCCGGGCGCCGGCTCAGGCGCCGCCGGCGGCGCCTCGGGCTCCGGCAGCGTGCCGGCAGCCTCCTCCGGATCCTCCGGCACGATGTAGACGGGAACCGGCGACTTGCGGAGCACGCGCCAGGCCTCCTGGTTCCACATGAAGTCGCCGACGAACTTGCCGCGCTCGCGCCCGGCCTCCATGACGATCGCGTCGCAGCCGAGGCGCTCGGCCTCGCCGATGATGCGCTTGGTCGCCCGCCGCGTCCCGAGCACGCCGCCGCTGGCGGCCACGCCCCGCCGCTTCAGCGCGTCCACGGTCCGCTCGACCGTCTGGCGCCGGGCGTCCCACTCCTTGCGGGTCGGCATGAGCCCGGGGTTCGGGAAGCCGAACGTCGTGCCGTGGATTCGGGCGATCACGAAGACGTGCACCGGCGCCCGCGTGCGGGCGGAGAGGCGCGCCGCGTAGTCGACCGTATGCGGGGCGAAGTCGCGCTCCTCGCTGGCCAGCAGGATCCTCGCCGGCGGGTGATCGGCGGGGTCCGGCGGCTCGGCGGACGACGTGCGGGCCATGGCGGGACGGGGGCGGCACGGGTGGCGCCGCCCCCGGATCCTCGCAGCTATTTCTCGTGGATCACTTCGTCCATCGCCGGCGGCGCCACCGTCGCTCCCGGCTCCGGCGGCCCGTGGCGCTTGTCCTCCACCCGGGTCCGGTAGAGGTAGAGCGGGATGTAGGCCACCAGCACGGCCCAGCCGAGGAAGTAGTAGACCTCGGCGTCGCCGATCTGGGAGTACTCGTAGCCGCCGTAGGACCAGATGATGAAGAAGAACACCGCGAGCGCCATGGCGACCCACTTGAACCAGCCCGGCAGGCTGAACGGCCGCGACACGTTCGGGCGGTGCTTCTTGAGCATGTAGTAGGCCACGCACACCACCACGACCGACGCGGTGTAGCCGACGTTCGAGAACGTGTAGATCTCGACCGCCCCGCCGAGCAGGACGACCAGCAGCGAGCACACGACGTTGAAGGCCATGGACCGGCCGGGGACGCCGTGACGGTTCACCTCTTGGAAGAAGCGGGGGAACTGGCCGTCGATCGACATCTGGTGCAGGGACCTCGCGCAGCCCATGATCGCGTTGAGCGCCGAGAGCGCAAGCGCGACGATGAGCATGATCGCGATGATCCAGTTGAGCGCCTCGCCGCTGGCCGAGAAGATCTTGCCGGCGAACGTCACGAACATCGTGTTGGGGTCGACGAGGTCCGGGTTCGACAGCGCCTTGGATCCCAGCACCGCGACGAAGCCGAGCGGGATGAGGGTGTAGATGAGCAGGCCGTAGCCGCCCTCGAGGTTCATCGCGATCTTCGCGTCGCGCTTCGGATCCCGGCACTCGCCGATGTAGCAGGCGGCCGCCTCCATCGCGATCACGTTCCAGGTGAGCAGGAAGGCGTAGGCGAGGTAGAGCGTCAGCGGGCCGACGCCGTCGGCGCCGGACCAGAAGGCGGACCCGTCGAGCTGGTTGAAGCCCGACACGTTGCCCCAGTCGGCCTCGCCGCTGAACAGCCAGGACACGGCCAGGAACGTGAGCGGGATCATCGAGAGCACGCCGAGCACCGTGGCGAAGGCCGTCCCGATCCGGATCCCGAAGTACGCGGGGATGAACACGAGCACGATGCCGACGACGGCGATCGCGAGCGTCCACCAGGCGATGAAGGTGTTGATCGGGGTGAAGCCCGAGGTCGTGTCGAGCCCGAACCGGTCGGCGAGGTAGAACGACGCGAGGATCATGTTGAGCGGCGCGACCGGGAACCAGCCGAGCCAGTACGCCCACGCCGTGATCCCGTTCGCGTGGGCGGCCACCTTGGGACTGCGGTCCCGGAAGGCGGGATAGACGAACGAGGGCAGGCCGCCGGTGCGCTCGGGCATCATCGCCGCGAGCTCCGCGAGGAGGAGGCAGAGCAGGTAGCCGCTGAACGTCACGACGACGATCAGCGGAATCGACGCCGCGCCGAGGGTCGTGACCATCACGGGCGCGATGCCCGTGACGAGGATCACGCCGGCCAGGCCGATGACGAACGCGCCCCACCAGTTCGTCTCCTGCTTGAGGCCGCCGCCCTCGTAGGTCAGCTCGTCTTGAACGCCTGCCGCCGCGTCAACATCGGCCATTGCGAGTCTCCTCTCCCGATTCCCGTTCCCGGCTCCCCACCCGGGGGCGCCTGCGCGCCAGCCCCGATACTAGTGCCGCCTGTCAAGCCCTACTGATAATTCCGGCCCGTACGGACGGAACGAGCCGGAAAGCCAGAAGCCCAGCTTGTTCAGCTCTGCGGCTGGGCGGAGGCGTCGGATCCGGGCGCGCCGTACACCACGAAGGCGACCGCGGGCTCGTCGGAGAGGTTGCGCAGCGACTCGACGCGGCCGTCCGGAACGACCGCAGCCTCCCCCGGCCGCAGCACGGCGGCGGTGCTGGCCAGGCGCGCCTCGACGAGACCCGACGCCACGCAGACGGTGGCCGGCAGCACGGCCTGGGCGCGGCCGAGCCGCGTCGTCCCGTGCGGAGCGACCTCGACGACCACGACCCGGCTCGGGAGCTGCGGGGCGTCGACGATGACTCGCGCGCCCGGGCCCGAGCCGAGCCGGTGGCGGCCCAGCAGGTGGGTCGGCCGGCCGTCGCGCCGCACGCCGAGCAGCTCGTCGAGGCTCGTGCCGAGGTTCGCCGCCAGCCGCAGCACCGTGTCGAGCGACAGGCTGTGCTGGCCGCGCTCGGCCTGCGAGACCGCGCTCTGAGACACGCCCGCCAGCCGCGCGAGCTCGCTCTGGGCGAGGCCGTGCTCGCGGCGCAGCCGGGTGAGGGCCTCGGCGACGAGCTGCGCGGCCGCGGGCGGCTCGGCCACGATCTCGCCGGCGGCCTCCGCCAGCCGCAGCACCGTGCCGGCGCGAGCCGGCTGGCGGCCTTCGGCCTTCGTGATGCGCAGCACGTCGCCGTCGATCTCGACGATGCACTGCGCCATCTCGTCGGTCAGCGTGGCGAACGGCTCCTCCCCGGGCCCCATCGCCCAGTAGGCGACCGCGCCCATGTCGAGCAGGGCCGGGCAGCAGCGCTCGTAGAACCCGGCGGCCTCGGCGGTGCCCCAGCGCTGCGCCATCGCGGCGAACGGCTCGAACAGCACGACGGCGGGGGACCGCTCGGGCACCGTGCGCTCCAGGTCCGACAGGAGTGCGTCGGGTCCGTCGGTGCGGCCGCCGCCCTGCGCCAGCCGCCCGCCCTCGACGGTGAGGAGCGCATAGCCGGCGTCGCGGCTCGGCGGCCCGATCGCCCCGTAGATGCGCGCGAGGACCTCCGCGTCCGTGCAGCGCCAGATGACGTTGTCGCCCCACAGGAACCCGCCGCCGAGCGCCGGGTCCAGGCCCGCGATGCCCGAGCTGGCAGGCGGGAGGGTCCGCGGCGGCCCGGAGGACGCGGTCATGCGGATGGCACCCCGGTCTCCACGGCACAGGACCTTAGAGCCTGGGCGGCCCGGTTCCCGGCGGCGGCACCTGGGGATACGCTCGCCTCGTGACCCGCGACGTCATCGCGACCCTGGCGTTCGTGCTGGGCGCCGGCCTGGCCGTCCGCACGATCGCCTCGGTGCTGCCGGTGCCGGAGATGCTGCTGCTCGTGCTCGTCGGCGCCCTGCTGGGCCCCTCGGTCCTCGGCGCAATCGACGTACCGCTGGACTCCCTCGGTGCGCAGCTCATCTTCACGCTCGGCGTCTCGGCGATCCTCTTCTACGGCGGCCTGAACCTGTCGGTCGCGGTCCTGCGGCGCACGGCCATCTCGCTCGGCCTGCTCGCAACGGCTGGCGTTCTGCTGACGGCGGGCATCGTCGCGGTCGCCGCCCACGCGGCCTTCGGGCTCGACTGGACCGAATCCCTCCTGCTCGGGGCCGTGCTCTCGCCCACCGACCCGGCGATCCTCATCCCGCTGTTCACCGGGACCGGGCTGCGGCCGAAGGTCGCCCAGACGCTCATCGCCGAGTCGGCATTCAACGACCCGGTGGGCGCGGTGCTCGCGCTGAGCCTGGCCGGCGTCCTGCTCAGCGGGGACAGCTCGGTCGGAAAGCCCGCCGCCGAGTTCCTGCTCGACCTCGGGATCAGCACCGTCGTGGGCATCGTGGCGGGCGTCGCCCTGTCGGCGGCGATCTCGTCGCACCGCGCGGGAATCTGGCGGGAGTCCTCGGCGATCGCGGTCCTGGCGGTCGTGACGATCGGCTACGTCTCGCTCGACACCGCCGGCGGCAGCGGCTATCTCGGCGCGTTCGTCGCCGGGCTGATCGTGGGCAACATGGAGCGGCTGGGGCTGTCGATGCATGCTGAGCACGAGCGGGAGATGAAGGACTTCGCGCGCAACCTCGCGGATCTCGTGACGCTGTTCATCTTCGTCGTGCTGGGCGCGAATCTCCCGTTCGCGGAGATCTGGCGCCAGCTCGTGCCGGCGCTCGCGGTGCTCGCCGCGCTCATCGTCGTCGCCCGGCCCCTCGTCGTGTGGCTGTGCACGCTCGCCGACGGGCGGGCGGACTGGCGCCGGCCCGAGCTCGTGTTCCTGGCGTGGTCGCGCGAGACGGGCGTGGTCCCGGCCGCGCTCGTCGGCGTGCTCGCCGGCCTCGGCGTGCCGGACAACGAGCTCTTTGCGAGCGTGATCGGCCTGGCGATCGTGGTCACGCTCGCCATCCAGGCGATGCCGGCGCCCTGGCTGGCCCGCCGGCTCGGCCTGCTCGAGGACCTCGGCCCCGCACCGCCGGCGCCCCCGCCGTGACGCGCGCCGCCGGTTGCATCGTTGTACCTATTTGTCTAAGGTCGCAGCCCGCACCGCGAAGCCGCCGCACCGCGAAGGAGAGGGAGCGCCCGCATGAAGAGCAGCCTGGAGATCGCACAGGAAGCAGCCCTGCTGCCCATCGAGGAGATCGGCACGCGCCTGGGCCTCCAGGACGACGAGATCGAGCCGTACGGCCGCTACAAGGGCAAGGTCTCGCTCTCGGTCCTCGACCGCCTCGCTGACCAGCCCGACGGCAAGCTCATCTGCGTCGCCGGCATGACGCCGACCAAGGCCGGCGAGGGCAAGACGACCACCTCGGTCTCGCTCACTCAGGGCATGGGCGTGATCGGCAAGAGCCCGGTGCTCGCGCTGCGGGAGCCGTCGCTCGGGCCGGTCTTCGGGATCAAGGGCGGCGCGGCCGGCGGCGGCATGGCCCAGGTGGTCCCGATGGAGGACCTGAACCTGCACTTCACCGGCGACATCCATGCGGTCGGCGCCGCGAACAACCTCCTCGCCGCGCTCCTGGACGCCTCGATCCTGCACGGCAACCCGCACAAGATCGACGCCCTGCGCGTCACCTGGAAGCGGGCGCTGGACATGAACGACCGCGCGCTGCGCGACGTCGCGATCGGCCTCGGCGGCCGCGCGAACGGCTATCCGCGCGAGACCGGCTTCGACATCACGGCCGCCTCCGAGGTCATGGCCGTCCTGGCGGTCGCGAGCGACCTGCAGGACCTCCGCCAGCGCATCGGCGCGATCACCGCCGCCTACTCCTACGACGGCAACCGGCCGGTCACCGCCGAGGACCTCGGCGCCGCCGGCGCGATGACCGTGCTGCTGAAGGACGCGCTCAAGCCGAACCTCATCCAGACGCTCGAAGGCCAGCCCTGCCTCATGCACGCCGGGCCCTTCGCGAACATCGCCCACGGGAACAACTCGGTCGTCGCCGACCGCATCGGGCTCAAGCTCGGCGAGTACGTCATCACCGAGTCGGGCTTCGGCGCCGACATGGGGATGGAGAAGTTCATGGACATCGTGTGCCGCTCGGGCGGCCTGCGGCCCAACGCGGTCGTCCTCGTGTGCACGGTGCGCGCGATCAAGCACCACGGCGGCCTGCAGGACGACCCCGACGTCTCCCAGCAGGACCAGTGGCGTGCGATCGAGACCGGCATCGCCAACGTGCACCGCCACCTCGGGATCGTCCGCGAGTTCGGGCTGCCCTGCGTCGTGGCCGTCAACCGCCGGCCGGGCGACACCGACGACGAGGTCGAGCTCGTCAAGCGCCTCGCCCTGCAGGGCGGCGCCGCCGCGGCCGAGGTCAACGACGCCTTCGCGAAGGGCGGGGCCGGAGCCGCCGAGCTCGCCGAGGCCGTCGCCCACGCCGCCGACCAGCCGTCGGACTTCCGCTTCCTCTACCCGGAGGAGGCGTCGATCAAGGAGAAGATCGAGGCGATCGCCACTCGGGTCTACGGCGCCGACGGCGTCGTCTACTACCTCGATGCCGAGCGCAAGATCGAGCAGTTCACCGCGGCGGGCCTCGACCGGCTGCCGGTCTGCATGGCCAAGACCCCGCTGTCGCTCTCCTCGGATCCCACGCTGCTCGGCGCGCCGACCGGCTTCACGCTCCCGATCCGCGACCTGCGGGCCTACACGGGCGCGGGCTGGCTCGTGCCGCTCTGCGGCGACATCCAGCAGATGCCCGGGCTCGGCAAGACGCCCGCGGCGTTCAACGTCGACATCGACGCCGAGGGGCGCACCGTCGGGCTGTTCTAGCGCGGCGATGTGCGCACCGCGGCCAGCGCAGCCGTGACGGCCCTGCCCGAGGACCGCGCAGCTCTCGACCGCCTGCTCGCGCAGGTGGCCGATCCGGGGCGGGCCGGCGCGGCAGGCGCCGCAGCGGCGGCCGCCGCGGGGCTGGCCGCCGCGCTCGCGCAGCTGACGCTCGGCCTCGCGGCCCGCCGGGCGCCGGCCCAGCAGGACGCGCTCGAGGCGGCGCGCGCCCGCGCCGGGGAGATCCGGGCGGCCGCCGCGGCTGCGATCACGCGCGACGCCGAGGCGTACGGGCGCGTGCGCGGCACGGCCGGCGCCGCCCGGGCCGAGGCCCTCGAGGCCGCCGCGCGCGTGCCCGCCGAGGTCGCCGCGATGGCCCGCGAGGCCGCCCGCCTCGCCGCGATCGCGCGCGATGCCGCAGGGAACGCCGCCTGGCGCCCCGACGCGGAGGCCGCGATCGTGCTCGGAGAGACGGCGGCCGACCTGGCGGACGGCCTCGCCGCCGCGAACCGGCGCGCCGCCGCCGCCCGGCCTGCCGACTGAACTCCAGGCGGACGTCCGGCCGACCCCCGCCCGCGGCGGGTCAAGCCGCGTGGCCGCGGGACCGACGGAGTCGGCGGGAGGCCCGCCGGCCGCGGCCGGGCGGGCGCACACTTGGGAGACGGAGGACGCGGTGGGACGCACAAGGTGGAGCATCGGCGCCGGCACGCTGGCGGCGTGCCTGGCCATCGGGGCGATCGGCGCGGCGCAGGCGGGCGCGCACGCGATGTCGTTCCCGATCACGAACATCACGGTGCCGGAGAGCGCCGGAACCGCGACGATCACCGTCAACCGCACGGGCAGCGGGACGACGCCGTGGGTCGACTTCACGACCGAGGACGGGACCGCCGTGGCGGGCGCCGACTACCAGGCGACGTCGGGCCGGATCACGTTCGGGCCCAACGAGCAGCAGCGCACGTTCACCGTCCCGATCACCGACGACCCCTTCCTCGAGGGCGACGAGACCGTGACCCTGCGCCTCACCGCCGCCGGGCCGGCTGGCGACGGGCATCTCGGCAGCCCGACGGTCGCGACCCTCACGATCGTCGACGACGACAGCTTCTCCGCCTTCAAGGTGGCCAGTTCGGTGGTGAACGAGAGCGCCGGGACGGCGACGATCGAGGTGCTGCGCAGCGGCCACCTCGGGGCAACCGACTCGGTCGGCTACGCCACCAGCGACGGCACCGCGACCGCCGGCGCCGACTACACGGCGGCGAGCGGCACGCTGACCTTCGCGCCGAATGAGGTCTCGAAGTCTTTCACGGTGGCGATCACCGACGACACGGTCGCCGACGAGGGCCAGGAGTCGGTGAACCTCGCGCTGAGCAGCCCGTCGGCCCCGAACCACCATCTCGGGTCGCCGAGCACGGCCGTGCTCTACATCGACGACAACGAGGCGCCCACCGGCCCGATCGATCCCACGCCGACCCTGACCGCGCCCACGGCGCCGTCGACCGACGCGGCCGGGCCGGGCCCGCCGGTCGTGCTCGCGGCGTCGGCCCAGGCCGCCGCGCGATCCGGCGGGGTCGCCCTGACCGCGGGCTGCGAGCAGGCCTGCCGGCTCAGCGCGACCGGGCACGTGACGGTCGCCGGCCGCCGCTACGCGCTGCGCGGCGTCCGGCGGCAGGTGCGCGCGGGCGGGCGGACGGCGCTCCGGCTGGCGCTCCCCGCCGCGGCCCGGGCCGCGGTGCGCCGCGCGCTGCGCAACGGCCGGCCGGTCACCGCCCGCGTCCGCATCGTGTCGCGCACTGGCTCCGGGGCGACCCGGTCGGCTGTCCGCGCCATTCGCCTGACCGGCTGAAGCGCGACGGCCGCCGGGACGGCGGCGCGGCCCCGGCGCCGCGCCGCCGCCCCGGGCCCCCGGCCAGGCCGCCCGGCAGGCCGGGCGGGTAGGGTCGCGGCCATGGCCACCTTCGATCTCCTCGCCGACCTGCCCGTCGCCATCGACGGGTACGACCTCGAGCCGCTCGAGATGAACGTCTCGAGCGGATTCCTGCGCAAGTCGACCGTCATCCACCTGCACGGAGCCGGGGAGTCCGGCATCGGGGAGGACGTCACCTACGACGCCGTCGACCACGAGATCCTCCAGGCCGCCGGCCCGGGGCACGACCTGACGCCCGCGGCCACGGTCGGCGAGTTCGCCGCGCTCGCGGCGGGACTCGACCTGTTCCCGGAGGCCCCGCAGCGCGAGGTCTCGCGCCGCTACCGCCGCTGGGCGTTCGAGAGCGCCGCGCTGGACCTCGCCCTGCGCCAGGCCGGCCGGCCGCTGCATGAGGTGCTCGGCCGCGCGCCCCGGCCGCTGACGTTCGTGCTCTCCCTGCGGCTCGAGGAGCCGCCGACGCTCGAGCCGGTCCGCGAGCGCCTGGCGCTCTACCCCGCCCTGCGCTTCAAGCTCGACCCCACGCCGTCGTGGGACGAGGCGCTCATCGCGGGCCTCGTCGCGACCGGCGCCGTGGACAGCGTCGACTTCAAGGGCCTCTACAAGGGCACCGTCGTCGACGCGCCCGCCGACCCCGTCCTCTACGCGCGCGTGGCCGAAGCGTTCCCGGACGCCTGGATGGAGGACCCCGACCTCGAGGCGCCCGGCATCGACGAGGTGCTGCGCCCGCACCGCGACCGCGTGACCTGGGACGCCAACATCCACGGCGTGGACGACATCGAGTCGCTGCCCTTCCCGCCCCGGATGGTCAACATCAAGCCGTCGCGCTTCGGCAGCCTCGAGGCCCTGTGCGCCGGCTACGACTACTGCGAGGCCCATGGGATCGGCGCATACGGGGGCGGCCAGTTCGAGCTGGGGCCGGGTCGCGGCCAGATCCAGTACCTCGCGTCGATGTTCCACCCCGACACCCCGAACGACGTGGCGCCCAGCGCCTACAACGACCCCGCCCCGGTTCCGGGGCTGCCCGCGTCGCCGCTCCCGCCGGCGCCGAGCGCCACCGGGTTTCGCTGGGGCTGACGGCGCCGTGGCCGAGCTGCGGGTCATGACGTGGAACATCGCCTCGAACCGTCCGCGGTTCTCCGCCGAGGCGATCGCGCACGGGATCGACGAGCTCGACCCCGACGTGGTGGCGATGCAGGAGGTGTGCAAGGCGGCGCTCAAGGAGATCGCCAAGGTGCTCAAGCGCCGCACGCAGTGGCCGCACCGCGGCGCCGGCCAGGGCAAGGTCTGGCACGAGCACGCCGGCCTGCACCGCGCGCCGTGCGGACCGTTCGGAAACGCCGTCCTCGCGCGGGTGCCGCTCGGCCCGGCACAGATCGACCGCCTCCCGGCGTGCGGGGAGTGCCGTGACCATGGCGAGCAGCGAAGCATCCTGCGCGCTGACGCGGCCGCCGGCGACGCCCAGCTGCGGGTCTACTCGACCCACCACTCCCCCGGCGCGTGGACGCGCGGCGCGGGCCAGCTCGAGTCGGCCCTGGCCTTCGTGGGCGCCGACCGCCAGCGCGGCACCGGCCAGGTCGTGTGCGGCGACTTCAACGAGCGGCCGGAACGGCTGCGGCGCTTCTACGACCGCCTCGCCGAGGCCGACCCGGAGGCGCGGCCGACCTACCCCGCCGGCCAGCCGACCGCGAAGATCGACTACGTGTTCCTGGGCGGCGGCGCGACGGGACGGGATCCCCAGATCCCGGCGACGTTCGCCTCGGACCACCGCCCGCTGCTCGTCACGGTCGCGCTGCCCTGACGCGCCCGGTCACCGGCGATGCCGGCCGACCACGAACCACCACGCGGCGCTCAGCGCCGCGAAGCCCACCGCCCAGACGAGGAACGGCCGGAACGGCTCGCCGACGGACTTGCACGTCTCGCTCGCGGCCCCGCCGCACACATGGGCGGTCTCGACGATCGCCCAGAACAGCATGAGCGCGCTCCAGGCCACGAGCGCGCGCGTGAGCCGATGGGCCGGCGCCACCCAGCGCGGGAGCACGAGCCAGGTGACGAGCGCGAACACCAGGAGCGCGCCCATGACGTCGGCGGGCCCGACCCCCGGGTAGTTCCCGATCTGCCGGAGCAGGACGAGGCTGAAGATGGCGGCGGCCAGGCCCACGCCGAGCGACCGGAGCCACGCCCGCCGTTCCGCGGTTCGCATCGCGGTCGAGTGTAGACGGGGCCGGGCCGTCGGGCCTGCCCCGGCCGTGCCCCCGGACGGCTATGCCGTGGCCGGGCCCGTCTCGCCGTAGGCCTCCTCGAGGCCGTCGGCCAGCGTGCTCACAGACTCGCGCAGGCCGCGGACCTGGCCGGCGAGATCGGCCTGCTCGGCGTCCTCTCCGGCCACGCCCATGCGGACGACCTGGGCGTTGATCGCGTTGAGCGAGACCACGAGGTGCTCCATCTCGTCGTAGTACCGCTGGAGCTGGCCGCGCAGCGCGGTGACGCTGGCGAGCTGATCCTTGATCGCGGCCACGGTGCGCGCGCGGGCGTCGGGGTCGCCGCCGGGGTCGGCGGCCCCGGACTCGAGCTGGGCGGCGCGGCGCTCGAGCGCGCCGACGTCGAGCGAGCTGAGGTAGCCGTACACGCGAGCGGCGCGGACCGAGATCTTCTCCATTGCCCGGACCAGCGCGTCGACCTCGGCGCTCACGTCGGTGAACGGGAGGTCGGCCTCGGCGATCGCGGTGCGGATCGAGGCCTCCGCCCGCAGCGCGGCGTCGAGCGAGCGGCCGATCGGCTGCGGGAGGGTGGCCGGGTTCACCCGCGCCTCCGAGTCGCGGCCGGCGAGCGCCGCCGGCCCGGACCCGTAGACGCGCTGGCCGACCCGCTTGGCTTCGGACTCGTCGAAGAAGGTCACGGCCGCCAGCGCCGCGTAGGCCGCCACCGCGACGACGAACAGCCACCACGCCGGCAGGAGGAGGGCGGCCACGGCGACGGCCGCCGGGACGAGGACGTTCAGCGGCTTCGTGAGCGCGTTGACGATGAGCGCGCGGCGCAGGTCCGACCGGGTCACGAGGTCCTTGGACACCGGCTCAGAAGAACGAGGAGATCGAGCGGTAGACCGCGCCGATGTCGTTCGGGTCGCCCTCGAACGCCTTGCCGCCGGAGGCCGCCGCGATCGCCGCGAGCACCCCCTGGTTCGCCTGGCTGCCGTAGGCGATCGTGTACACGCGGACGGTGAGTCCCTCGCTCTTGGCCTGCGCGCGCAGGCGCCGGATCAGCTGCGTGGCCTCCAGAGCGCTCTGGTTGTCCTCGCCGTCTGTGAGCACCACCACGGCGTTGATGCGGGTCGGGTCCTTGAGGGCCTGGATCGCCTCGAGGCCCGACGCGGTGGCGTCGTAGACCGCGGTCTGGCCGTCGGGGAAGAGGTCGCGGACGGTGGCGGCGAGCTTGGCCTTCGTCTGCCCGTACGGCGCGACCGGCAGGAGCGGGAAGACCTTCTCGTTGAACGCGATCAGGCCCACGCGGTCCTCGGGCGAGAGCTGCGCGAAGAAGGTCTGCAACCCGCGCTTGGCCTCGTCGAGCTTTGACTCCTCGCTCATCGACCCGGACGTGTCGACGACGAGCATCACGTTCGCGGGCTTGCGGTCCTGGCGCCAGGCGGACCTGATCCGGGCGAGCACGCGCGGCTCCGGGAGCGACAGGAGCCGGGTGGGCTGGCGCGGATCGGCGCCGTTGGCGGCGTCGATCGGCGGGCCGGCCTGGGCGGCCGGGTCGCCGGACCGGAACCCGCCTTGCGCCGCGCGCTGCGCCGTCACCTCGCGCTTCAGGTAGGCGCCGAACGCCGCGGCGGCCGCCCGCTCCTGGGCGGTCACCCACGGCGCCGTGAGCACGATGTAGGGGTTGTCCGAGAAGAACGTGCCCTCCGCGGGGTAGAGGCCCACGAGCTTCGTGCCCTTCCGCCCCCGGTTGAAATCGATGAGCGTGGCTTCCTCCATGGCGACCGCGGAGGCGTAGGCCGGCCCGTAGCGCTTGAGCTGGTCGGCGAAGAAGAGCGTGGTGTCGCCGTAGTGCACGATCGCGCGCTCGATCGCCTTCACCTGCGCACGGACCGCCGGCCGCTCGATGTCGGCGATCGTGAGGCCCTCCTTCTTCCCCGTCGCCGTGTAGTACTCGGCGGCCACGGCGGACAGGCCCGAGGTCGAGAAGTCGGGGTTCGTGTGGCCGAGCTTGAAGGCGCCGAACTGCGGCTTGCCGTAGGCCGCCCAGCCGCGCTTCTCCAAGGCCAGCTTGAGAATCTGGGCGTAGCTGACCTGCTTGCGGGGCCAGCCCAGGGCGCGAGCGAGCGGCTCCCACATCGCGATCACCAGCGGCGTGCGGACGATCGACGGGTTGTCGGGCGGGACCCAGTCCTGGTCGGCCTGGAAGTTGAGCAGCCGCCCCCACAGCGACGAGGCCGGCGACCAGGCGACCGGCTTGAGGCGCCCCGCGGCGATCCTGGCCTCGGCATCCCCGGAGGCCACGACCTCGGCCTTCACGAAGACCGGCCGGCCGCCCGCCTTGACCCCTTCGGCGTTGAACTTCTCGATGATCGGGGTGAGGAGCTTCTCCTTCTCCGGCGAGTAGGCGAAGGAGATGGTGACGGCATCCTTCGCCGGCTTGGTCCCGCCTCCGCCGCCGCCTCCGCCGCCGCTGTCCTTGCCGCCGAGCGCGACGACGGCGGCGATCGCCACGGCCGTGACGGCGACGAGGATGACGACGAAGCGGCCCTTCATGGGAGGGATGCTAGTCGCGCGGCCCGGGCGGGCCCGGCGGTTCGCGCGCGAGCGCCTCCAGCTCCAGCTGGCGCCGGCGCCGGCGCCAGAGCGGCATCGCGTACCAGCCGCAGGCGAAGATCGCCGCCGTGACGATGCCCATGACGATCGTGGTGGCCCCGCCGAAGAGCACGTCGCTGATGAGCATGATCACGCCCGTCATCGACATCGCCAGGCAGGCCAGGCCCGCGATCGCGAGGCCGTTCGTGACCTGGACGAGGTGCTCCTTGTCGTTCATGCGGAAGATGAGGCGGTGGTAGGCCGTCGGGGCGATGAACAGGACCACGCCGAGCGCCGCGAGCATGAGCGAGACGAAGTAGATGTTGCGCTCGAACGCCGTCACGTGGCCGAAGCGGGCGCTGAACGGCACGGTGAGCAAGAAGGCGAACAGCACCTGGACGCCGGGCAGCGCGATCCGCAGCTCGCCGAGAAGCTCGCTGAGGTTCCGGTCGGCGCGCTGCAGCGGCGTCTCGTCGCGCGCGTCGGGGTACTCGGGCGGCACCCGGCGATCATCCCACCCGCTCCCGACGCCGGCGGCGTCCGGGCGGCGATCCCGCGCAGGGAATGGCCGAATCGATCATCTAGGCTCCGCGGCGCCCCGTGCCCCGGGCAGGCCCGACACACGAGACAAGGAGCCCCACATGGCCGAGACCGTCCATCCGCTGCCCGGCAAGGTCGCGTTCATCACCGGGGCCGCGCGCGGCATCGGCGCCGGCACCGCCCGGGCGCTGGCGGCGAAGGGCGCGAAGGTCGCGCTCGTCGGACTCGAGGCCGGCGACCTGGAGCAGCTCGCCGCGGCGATCGGCGCCGATGCGCTCGCCATCGAGTGCGACGTCACCGACGCCGACGCGCTCGCCCGCGCAGTCGCCGCGACCGTCGAGCGCTTCGGCGGGATCGACATCGCGATGGCCAACGCCGGGATCGCGACCGCGGGCTTCACGCGCACGATGGATCCCGCCGCCGCCGACCGCGTGATCGAGGTCAACCTCCTGGGCGTCATGAAGACCGACCGGGCCGTGCTCGACGCGCTCATCGCGCGCCGCGGGTACCTGCTGAACGTCGCGTCGGTGGCGGCGGCCGTCCACAGCCCGGGCATGGCGCCGTACTGCGCCGCCAAGGCCGGCTGCGAGGCGTGGACCGACGCGCTGCGGGCGGAGGTCGCGCACCTCGGCGTCGACGTCGGCTGCGCCTATTACCACTGGATCGACACGGACATGGTGCAGGGAGCCGACCGCAGCACGGTCGGGGCGATGCTGCGCGGCAACCTCAAGGGCCCGCTCGGCACGACGCTTCCCCTCTCGGCCGCCGTCGAGGCGACTGTCGCGGGGATCGAGCACCGGTCCCGGCGGGTGCTCGCGCCCGGCTGGCTGCGGGGGCTGCTCGCCGTCCGCGGTGTCCTGAACGGCCCGGCCACCGACCGCCAGACCGCGAAGCTCATGCCCGAGGCCGACCGGGCCGCCGCCCAGGCCGCCCTCGAGCGCGGGGCGGCCGCCTCCGCCCCGGTGGGCGCCGGCGGCGAGGCGGACACCCGGGCGCGGGCCGGCGCCGGCGCCGACTGAGCCCGCGAAGGCGAATGACGCCGCCGGGGCGCGCGGCACGCGCGCCGCTGTCAGATCCCCGGCCCCGGGCCCGACGGTCTCCCCATGAGCACCCTGGAGAGCACCCCACCCCGCGCCCTGACGCTCGGCGATCACCTCGCCGGTCCGCTGCGCCTCGGCGAGCCGGACGTCACCGGGCCCCTCGCCGTCTTCCCCCTGTTCGGCCCCGACCCGCGGACCGCCTACCGGTCCTTCGCCCAGGCCCGGACGCTCGGCGCCGCCGTGAAGGAGGTCGGCTCCGAGGTCGGCTCCGGCGCCGACGTCCAGAACCTCACGATTCACAACCCGACCCCCGACCCGGTCCTGCTCTTCGAGGGCGAGGAGGTCCTCGGCGCCCAGCAGAATCGGACGTTCGACCACACGATCCTCGTGGCCGCCGGCGCCGCGCTCACCGTCCCCGTGAGCTGCGTGGAGGCCGGCCGCTGGGACGGCGGCCGCCACGCCGAGAGCTTCGCCCCGGCCCCCGAGGCGGCCCACCCGCGCCTGCGGCGCCTCAAGAACGAGAGCAAGCGTCTGGAAGCCGCAGCCGGGCGGCGGCCGAGCGCTGATCAGGGAATGGTCTGGGACTCCGTGCGTTCGGTCTCGGCCGAGCTCGGCGCCACGTCGCCGACCGGAGCGATGTCCGACGTCTTCTCCCAGCGCCGCCGCGAGCTGGACCGCCAGGCGGCCGCGATCCGGCTGCGGCCGGGACAGATCGGCGCGCTCGTGGCGATCGGCGGGCGGCTCGCCGTGCTGGATCACGTCAGCCGGCCCGACGTCTTCGCCGCGCTCCATGGCCCGCTCGTCCAGGGCTACGCCCTCGATGCCCTCGGGGCGCCGGACCGTCCGGCCCCGGCCGCCGGCGACGCCGCCGGGCTCGTCGGGCTGATCGCGGACGCCGCCGTGCGGCCTCGCACGGGGCTCGGGCTCGGGCAGGACGCCGACTTCGACCTCGGCTCCGTCGCCGGCAGCGCCCTCCTGCACGACGGGGAGCTGATCCAGGTCAGCGCGTTCGTGAGCGGCGGGCCGGCGCCGGCCCCCAGCGGGGCCACAGCTGGCCGGATCCGGCGGCCATCGCGCCGCCGCCCGCCAGCCTGACCCCCGGGTTCCTCAGGCCTCCAGCGCCGCACCGCCCTCCGCCAGCGCGTGACGGGCGGCGCGGCGCCCCGCCTGCACCAGGTCGTCCAGGCGGCCGAAGTCACGGATCCCGGCCGCGCCGAGGTCCGGAGCGATGACCAGCGCCGCGGCCTGCCGGTTCGCGTCGGCAGCCCGCCAGCTTCCGAGCACCGTGGCCCGGGCCACCGTGTCGACGGCGTTCGGGAGGCGCTCGGGCAGCCGGCCCGGGTCGGCCAGGCCACGGCCCATCACGTCCACCGCGACGACCGGGCCTTCCCCCGCGGCGGCCATCACGTCGACCGGAAGGTTGTCGAGCACGCCGCCGTCCACGAGCAGGCGCCGCCCGGCGGGCACCGGCGGCAGCCAGCCCGGCACGCTCAGGCTGGCCCGGACCGCGTCGCGCATCCGCCCGCGCCGGTGCACGACGACCTCGGCGGCGACGAGGTCGGCGCTGACCGCGAAGGCATCGAGCGCCAGCTCCTCGAACGAGCGCTGGGCGAAGACGCGGCCGAGCATCGCCTCGACCGGCGCCGGGCGCAGGAGCGCCGCTCGCGGCATCCCGTAGGAACGGAAGGGGCTGCGGGCCACCAGCTCGGCGCGGCAGATCGCGACGGCCTCGCGCGGGTCGGTCACGATCGCGCTCAGCCCCGCCACGAAGGCGCCCATGCTCGCTCCGCCGAGCCGGTCGACCGCGATGCCGGCGTCGGCCAGCTCCGCCAGGACCCCGAGGTGGGCCAGGCCGCGGGCCCCGCCCCCGGACAGCACGACGCCGACCGAGCGGCCGGCCACGCGGCGGGCGGCGCGGGCAGCATCGGCAGCAAACGGCCCGCCCGGCCGGATGAGGTGCCGAGCGCGCGGGGCGAGGGCGTCGAGCCACGGCGCAGCGTCCGCGGCGTGGACGGGGAAGCACAGCGCGAGGTCGCGGCCCCGCAGCCCCGGAGCCACGCGCGGCGGCGGGGAGCCGCCGGGCGCGAGCACGAGGGCGCGGTCGGCCTGGCGCAGGCAGAAGCCGGCCCACGGATCCTCGGCCGGGCCGTCGGACACGAGCACGACGGGCCCGGCCGCCTCGGCCGCGTCGAGCGCCGGGCCAAACGCGTCAGGGTCGAGGCCGGCGCCGTCCAGGACCGCAGACGGGGCCCGAACGGTGGCGGCCACGACGTCCGCCACTCGACGCACCGGCGCCCCAGGCGCCGCCGCCACCACGGCGACCGTGCGCGGCGCCGCCGGCCCGGCGGCCGAGGCGAGCGCCCCGCTCGCGGCAAGCTGGCGGCCGAGCGCGGCGAGCAGCGCGGCGCTGAACCTTGAATCCTCGAGCAGCGCCTCGACGGCGCCGCGCGGGATCCGCAGGAGCTCGCTGTCCCGCACGGCCCGGACGGACGCCGACCGCGGCTCCCCGGTCAGGAAGGCGAGCTCGCCGACCAGCGCGCCGCGGCCGAGCTCGCGAAGCACCACCGGGGGCTCGGGCGCCTCCCGCACCGCCTCGAGCCGGCCGGAACGCACGACATACAGCGCGTCCCCAGCATCGCCCTGCCGAAAGAGCCACTCCCCCGCGGGGGCCGCGACCGCCTCGGCCTGCGCGGCGAGGCGGGCGCGGGCGGGCCCGGCGAGGCCGCGCAGCACGGGCGCCGCGGCCAGGACGCTCTCCAGCTGATCGTGCGGGGACAGGCGTCAAACCTACCCCGCGCGCGGCGGGCGCGGGGCAGCTGGACGCGCCCGGCAGAGCTGCGCGCCTGGCGTCGAGACCGGCTCTACGCCCGTCCCGCGGCGGCGGCGGCGGCCTCGGCGTCGGCGAGCTGGCGGGCCACCAGGTCCAGGCCGGCGTCCCAGAAGCCCGGATCGGCGAGGTCGATCCCGACGATCGCCCCGAGCTCCTCCGGCGGCAGCGAGCCCCCCGCGCTGAGCAGCTCGACGTAGCGGGGGACGAACGGCTCGCCGTCGTCGAGATAGCGCTGGTACACCGAGAGGGCCAGCAGCTGCCCGTACGCATAGGCGTACACGTAGCCGGGAGTGGCCATGAAGTGCGGCACGTAGGACCACCAGGAGCGGTAGCCGTCGGTGACCTGCACGGCGTCGCCGAACAGCTCCTCCTGGCTGGCGGCCCACAGGTCGCCGAACCGCTCGACGCTGAGCTCGCCCTCGTCACGCCGGGCCGTGTGCGCCAGGTCCTCGAAGCGGTTCATCGCGACTTGGCGAAAGACGGTCGCAATCGAGCCCTCGAGGCTCTCGGCCAGCAGGGACAGCCGCGAGGCGGGCGTCGGCGCGAGCTCCAGCAGCCGGCCGAAGACCACGGTCTCGCCGAACACCGACGCGGTCTCGGCGAGGGTCAGCGGCGTGTGCTGGTGGAAGATCCCGCGCGGCTGGGCGAGCGCGGCGTGGACGCCGTGGCCGAGCTCGTGCGCCAGCGTGAGCACGTCGCGGCGCTTGGCGGTGTAGTTGAGCATCACGTAGGGGTGGACGGCCGGGACGGTGTAGGCACAGAAGGCGCCGCCGCGCTTGCCGGGGCGCACGGGGGCGTCGATCCAGCCCTCGTCGAAGAAGCGGCGGGCCACGCCGGCGATCTCCTCGGAGAACGACGCGAACGACTCGAGCACGAGGGCGCGGGCCTCGGACCATGCGAACCGCTCGTCCTCGCCGGTGACCGGCGCCGCGCGGTCGTAGTCCGCCAGCGTCTCGACGCCGAGGAGCGAGGCCTTGAGCCGGTACCAGCGCTGCGGGATGTCGTAGCGCCGGCGGACGGCCTCGACGAGCGCGGCCACCGATTCGTCGCTGGCCTCGTTGGAGAGGTTGCGATCCGAGATCCACGACGGGTAGTCGCGGAGCCGGTCGTCGACGGCCTTGTCGTGCAGCAGCGTGTTGAACACGTAGGCGCGCGTTCGCAGCCCGGGCTCGAGCGCCGCGGTGACCGCGCCGGCCACCGCGCGGCGCTCCTCGCGGTCCGGGGAGGTCAGGGCGCTGAGCGCGACGTCGAGCGCGACCGGCTCCTCGGCCCCGGGCACGTCGACGCGCGTCGAGGCCGTGAGCTCCTCGAACAGGCGCGTCCACGCGCTGCGGCCGGTGACCGACTTCTCGGTCATGACCTTCTCCTCCGGCTCGGAGAGGAGGTGCGGCCGGTAGCGGCGCTCCATCCGGAGGTGGTGGCGGCAGAAGTCGAGCCCGTCGGCGGCGAGCAGCGCCTCGGCGGCGGCATCGTCCAGGGCGGCCCACTCGAGCTCGAAGAAGAGCAGCGCGGTCTGGATCGCCGCGCCCGCCTCCTGCACCCGCTGCAGGAGCGCGCCGCGCTCCGGATCGGCGGTGTCGGTCGCGAACCGCAGGTGCGCGTAGTTCGCCGCCCGCCCGACGAGCTCGGAGATCTCGGCGAGCTCGGTCATCGCGGCGACGAGCGCCGGACCCTCGAAGCCCGCGACGGCGCCTTGGTAGCGCGCGGCGAACGCCTCGGCCCGGGCGGACGCCTCGGCCAGCTGGCGCGCGACCCCGTCGTCGCCCTCCCCGCCGACCAGCGGCGCGAGGTCCCAGGCGACCTCGGCAAGCTCGGGATCCGCTGCGGATGTCGGCGTCGGGGCGATGCGCGGGAGGATAGGCGGCCGCCCGCGCGGCCGGCCGGACTGCGCCGCAACGGAAAGTCGGGGAGAATCCGTGTTCCCCACGGTTGACCGGTGCCGCAGCCAGTGCTGTGATCCCGAGAGTCCGTCCGGCGATGCGCTAGGAATTCCCCATGGCGACGAATCCTGATCCCTCCGCACCCCGCTCCGAAATGCTGCGCGCCTCGCCGCGCATGTTCGATTCTCCGCTGCTCGATCGGATGTCGCGCGTGCATCCCGTCGTCGTGCCGCTCATCTTCGCGCCCGCGATCGTCCTGACGTTCGCGTTCGCCGTCGACGGCGGCGTTCCCCTCGGGAAGGCGCTGCTCCTGGCCGCCGGCGGCTGGCTGTTCTGGACGCTGACCGAGTACTGGCTGCACCGGATCGTCTTCCACTTCGAGCCCGAGGACGGCATCGGCGCGCGGCTGCACTGGATCATCCACGGCGTGCACCACGACCACCCGAACGATCCGATGCGCCTCGTGATGCCGCCGTCGGTGAGCGTCCCGCTCAGCAGCCTGTTCTGCCTGGCCTTCATCGCGGTGCTCGGCACCGACCCGGGCCTGGCCTGGAGCGCGGGGTTCCTGCTCGGGTACCTGATGTACGACATGACCCACTACTTCGTGCACCACGCCACGCCGAAGTCCCGGGTGGCCAAGAAGCTGCGCGAGCTGCACATGCGCCACCACTTCCAGGACGACACGAAGGGCTTCGGGGTCAGCGCGCCCTACTGGGACTACGTCTTCGGCACGGCGCCGCGCAGCCGGCGGGACGCCGGGGACGAGTGACCCGGCTCGTCACGGTCTTCCGGTCGAGCTGACCACCCGGTAGCGCAGCTGGACGAGGCCCGACGGGAACGGGGCTGCGCTCACGAGCTCGAGCGCGTGCCGCTGCCCGGCGCCCGCGAACAGCGGCGCGCCCGCCCCGAGGATCACCGGGATCACGGTGATCGTGGCCTCGTCGATCAGGCCGGCGTCCAGGAACTGCCGGATGAGCTTTCCGCCGTCGACGTAGACGCTGCCGGCGATGCCCGCCGCGTCCAGGTCCGCGAGCAGCTCCGCGGGCTCGCCCGATACGGCCCGCACGTCGGGGGTGGCGGGCTCGAGCGGGCGGGTCGTGGCCACGAACACCGGGGTGTCGCCGTAGGGCCACTCACCGAACCCCGCCACCACGTCGTAGGTCGAGCGGCCCATGAGCAGCGCCGCGGTCGAGGCCATGTAGGCGTCGAACCCGTAGTCCTCCCCGCTGGCCTGCGGCAGCCACGACAGGTCGTCGCCGGGGCCGGCGATGAACCCGTCCAGCGAGGACGCGATGAAGACGCTGACCGGCCCGGGCACCGGGCTACCCCGCGGGCGGCCACTGCGGGCCCTGGTCGGGCGGCGGCCACTGCGGCGGCGGCGCCTGCGGCTGGCCGGGGGGCGACGCGCCGGGGGCCGGCGGCTGCGGCGGGGTCCACACGGGCTGGCCCGACGGGCCGGTCGGTCCGGACGGCGGCCCCTGGGCGCGGCGCTTGCTGCGGATCCGCAGCACGAGGATGAGGACGAACGAGCCGATCGCGATCGCGCAGCCCGCGAGGAACGCTGCGATCGCGCCGAACGTGCCCCCGAGCAGGCGAAGCAGGCCGATCTTCTTCCCGAGCGCGAGCTGGACGCCGGGCGCCCCCGCCACCGTGCAGTGCACGGTGTAGTCCCCGGAGCCGTTGGCGGTGAACTCCTTGAGCGCCTGGTACTTGTCGCTGGACTGCGTGAACGTCAGGTCGAAGGTGTCGCCGACCGTGACCGACGTCTCGCCCGGCACCGCGGTGACGCGGCAGCGCAGGTCGTCTGCCGAGATCCCAGCGGCAGGCGCGAGCGGGATGCCGTTGGCCTCCGTCTTGAGGTAGATGGTCTCGGAGTCGCCGTCCTTGAGGGTGACGGTGCCGTTCGCGGGCGGCGTGAACTCGACCAGCGACTTCGTGAGGGCGTCGAACCCGGGGGCGATCGACGTGATCGCCAGGGTCACCGCGATCGCGGCCGATGCGATGAACACGAGCGGCGGAGCCAGGTACCACCAGGCGCTCGGCCGGACCTTGGGGCGGGCCGGGCCCGCGCCGCCCGGCTGCTGGAAGGTCGCCATGGGGGCACAGCGTAGTCGGGGAGCGGGCGGCGGCCCGCGCGGCGGCGCGGCGCGGCACAATGCGGGCATGGATTCGCTGCGCGGACAGCTGCTCATCGCCGGGCCGCTGCTCGAGGACCCGAACTTCCGCCGGTCGGTCGTGCTCATCGCCGAGCACGGGGAGGGCGGCGCGATGGGACTGATCCTCAACCGCCCGTCGGAGACGGCGGTGGAGGAGGCGGCGCCGGAGCTTGGCGAGGTCGCGGACCCGCAGGGCATCATCTTCGAAGGCGGGCCGGTCCAGCCCACCGCGGTTGTCGTCCTGGCCGAGTTCGACGCGCCGGCGCAGGCCGCCGCGGTCGTCCTGGAGGACATCGGGTTCCTCTCGGCCGGATCCGACCTCGCCGACGCCGCGGGGGTCACGCGGCGTTCCCGGGTGTTCGCCGGCTACGCCGGCTGGGGCCCGGGCCAGCTCGAGTCCGAGGTGCAGCGCGACGACTGGATCGTGACGCCGGCCCGCCGGGAGGAGATCTTCAGCGACGACCCGGCGCGGCTCTGGCCCGCCGTGCTCGAGGGCCGCGGCGGCCAGTACGCCCTGCTGGCCCGCATGCCCGACGACCCGAGCGTGAACTAGCCGCGCGGGCGGCCCGGCCGGCCGCCGCGATCCGGATCCGCGGCGTAGGATCCCGCCCATGTCAGCCCTCACCCACACCGCAATCGGCACCTGGAGCGGCGGGCGCTTCATGCACTTCGGGGAGCCGCTCGACGACGACCGCCTCCTCGCGCTGCTGCGCCCCGGCGACGACATCCGGACCGTCATCACGGCCGACGTCTATGGCCAAGGCGCCGCCGACGAGGCGCTCGGCCGCGCGCTGGCCGGCGTCCCGCGGGACAGCTACGCCGTCGCGGGCACCGTCGGCCACGACTTCTACACCGGCGAGCGCAACGGCGCGAAGGGGTTCCCGCGGTTCACCGACCCGGGCCTGCGCAGCCCAGACGGCTACGCGGACTACCTGCGGATGGCGACCGAGCGCAGCCTGCAGCGCGTCGGCGTGGACCGCTTCGACCTCCTGATGCTCCACAACCCCGACCGCACGGGCTACTCCCACCCGGCGGTGTGGGAGGCCATGGCGGGGCTGCGCGACGCCGGGCTCGCCGACGAGATCGGCGTGGCGCCAGGGCCGGCGAACGGGTTCACGCTCGACCTCATCGACTGCTTCGAGCGCTACGGCGACGTGATCGACTGGGCGATGATCATCCTCAACCCGCTCGAGCCGTGGCCCGGCGAGCTGTGCCTCGGGGCCGCCGAGCAGCAGGGCATCGGGATCATCACTCGCGTCGTGGACTACGGCGGCGTGTTCCACGGGGACATGGGCCCCGGGCACGAGTTCCGGCCCAACGACCACCGCGCCTTCCGGCCCGAGGGATGGGTCGAGTCGGGTGTGGAGCGGCTGGCCCGCATGCGTCCCATCGCGGAGCGCCACGGGCTGACCCCGCTCCAGCTTGCGGCCCAGTGGAACCTGGCCCACGCCCCGGTGCGGTGCGTCGTGCCGACGCTCATCCAGGAGGCGGGCGACGGCGCCCGCCCGGTGGAGAGCCAGCGCGCCGATCTCGCGGCGACGCCCGCGGAGGTCGTGCTGACCGCCGAGGAGGTGGCCGAGATCCGGGCGATCGGCGACAACGCGAACTGCATGCCGCTCAAGGGCGCCGCGCCCGGCTATGAAGGCGGCTACCTCCCGGACGAGTGGGGCATCGACGCCGAACTGGCGGATGTCGCCGGCCGCTGGCGCATCGCGCCCGAGCGTGACCTCGTGGAGCGGGCGGCCTAGGGATGGCGGCCCGGGGCCGGCTGGCGCTGCTGGGAGCCGCGGCCCTCGCTGCTGCCGGCTGCGGCGGCAGCGGAAGCGATTCGTCCGGCTCGACGGCAGCCGCGACGACGACGACGGCGGCAGCGACCACCGCCTCCACCGCGGCGGGTGGCAGCCTGCCGCGGCCCACGGCCCCCGGCACCCGCCTGGCCACGACCGTCGGCGGCACCGTCAAGGTCGTCCTGCCGAACAACCCGTCGACGGGGTACACGTGGCAGTTCCTCACGCTGCCCGACCCGACGGTGGTGAAGACCGGCGAGCCCCAGGATCTCTCGCTGCCGGACGCGCCGCCGGGCGCCGCCGGGGTGCGGGTCTACCCGTTCCGCGGCCTCGCCGCCGGCACGACGACGTTCACCGTCGGCGACGTCCCGCCGAGCGGGAACAAGCCAAACGTGACCCGCCGCTACACGATCCGCGTCCGCTGACCGCAGCCGCGGGCGCGGCGCACGGGCTCAGACGTGATCCACGAACAGGTCGACCTGGAGGTCGGCGCCCGGGACGTAGCTGTAGGGCTCGAGGTCGGTGACGCCCGACTCGAGCAGCACGTCCTCGCACAGGAACGTGTTCCCGGTGCACTCGCGGCTCGGACGGGTGAGGACCGCGTAGGCGGCGTCGGCGTAGACCTCGGGCTTGCGGGCACGCTGCATCGCGGCGTCGCCGCCAAGGAGGTTCTGCACCGCCGCCGTGGCGACGAGCGTGCGCGGCCACAGCGCGTTGGACGCGATGCCGGCCTCCTTGAACTCCTCGGCCCAGCCGAGCGCCAGGAGGCTCATGCCGTACTTCGCCAGGGTGTAGCCGACGTGGGGGCCCAGCCAGCGGGGCTCGAGGCTGATCGGGGGCGACAGCGTGAGGACGTGGGGATTGCGGCCCCGGCGCAGATGCGGGACGCACGCGCGCGTCACCGCAAAGGCGCCGCGCACGTTGATGTCCTGCATGAGGTCGTAGCGCTTGAGCTCGAGCGCCTCGGTGCCGGCGAGGTTGATCGCCGAGGCGTTGTTGACGCAGATGTCGATGCCGCCGAACCGCTCCACCGCGGCGGCGACCGCCGACTGCACCTGCTCCTCGTCCCGGATGTCGCCGACGATGGGCAGCGCCTGCCCGCCCGCCGCCTCGATCGCGGCCGCGGCGGTGTGGACCGTGCCCTCGAGCTTGGGGTGCGGCTCGGCGGTCTTGGCGACCAGCGCGACGTTCGCGCCGTCCCGGGCCGCGCGCAGGGCGATCGCCAGCCCGATGCCGCGGCTGGCGCCGGAGATGAACATGGTGGTGCCGGACAGGCTCATGGGACCTCGCTGGAGTGGAGTCGGAAGGGCGGCGCGGGGCCGCGGCGGGCCGGACTCTATGCCGGTTCGGTCGCCGCGTCCCCGGCGGCCGCCGGCGCGCCGGGCGGCACGGCGTCACGCTCGGCGGCCGGCAGGCGCGTCGCCAGCCGCAGCGCGACGAGCGGGTTGATGAGCACCGAGAGGACGCCGGCGGCCACGAGCGCCGCCGCCGTGTCGGCGCGCATCGTGCCGTTCTGGAGCCCGATCTGGGTGAGGGCGATGATGAGCGGGAGCGACGTCGCGGAGAAGAGCGCAAGGATCCGGCGCGCGGTCCCGCCGAGGTCGCGGCGATAGAGCAGCAGGGCCGGGACGCCCCGGACCAGGAGCAGCAGGACGTAGAAGATCGGCAGCCGCAGCGCGCTGCCTGGGCTGGCGAAGAGCGCCGAGAGATCGAACTCCATCCCGCTGGTGATGAAGAAGACCGGGATGAAGAACCCGTAGCCGATCGCGTCGAGCTTCGACGTGACGACCGCCGACTGGTCGCGGTGCACGGCCAGGCGGAAGACGACGCCGGCGGCGAACGCGCCGAGGATCACGTCGATGCCGAAGTCCTGGGTGAGGAGCATCAGGCCGAGCAGCGTCGCGAGCGCGAGCCGGATCGGCAGCTGCGAGCTCGTCTCGAGGCTGCGGCGGGTCAGCTCGATGTAGCGCGGCGTGTGGGCGCGCGTGGCGACGACGCCGGCCACGACCGTCACGACCGTGAACGCGAGCAGCAGGAGCGCGGCGGTCAGCCCGCCTTCGCCGCCGAAGAGCAGGGACATGAGCACGATGACGCCGAACTCCCCGGCGACGCCGGCGCCCACGACGTAGGCTCCGAGGCGGGTCTTGATGATTCCCGAGTCGCGCAGGATCGGCGTGAGCGTGCCGAGCGCCGTCGCGCACAGCGTCGTCGCGACGAGGAGCCCGGAGCGGATGTAGCCGACCGAGTACAGCGTCAGGCCGATCGCGATCGCGATCGCGAACGAGAGCAGGAATCCCCAGGTGGCCAGCCGCAGCGGCGGGCCCTTCACCGCCTTGAACTCGATCTCGAACCCGGCGAGAAAGAAGAGCAGCGCGAGGCCGAACTGCGAGAACAGCGCGACGACGTTGTTCTCCTGCACGAGGTCGAGGCCCTGGGAGCCGATGAGGATCCCCATCGCCAGCTCGACCACGACGATCGGAAGCCCGATGCCGGGAAGCAGGTCCACGATGATCGGCGCGAGCAGCGCGAGGGCGCTGATGGCCAGCAGGTCGCCGAGATCGAGCTCCATCGCGGGCGCACGCTATCGCGGCCAGCGGCCCGGATCGAACGCCGGCCGGCGGCGCGGGAGCCGCCGGAGCTCTGCCATCCTCGGGCGGTGCCCGCCCGCTGCACCCGCCGCGCGTTCGTCGCCGGCGCCGCCGGCCTCGGCGCCGCTGCGGCCGCCGGCGCGTGGCCGCGCCGCCTGCCCGCGGCGCCGGCCGGGCCGCCGCGGTGCATCGTTCTGGGCCCGGCCGGCGTCCTCTACCCGTCCGACCCAGCGGCCCGGTCCCAGCGCTACGCCGCCAACCGCCGGTGGATCCTGGCGGGGCCGGCCGACCCCTGGGTCCGGCTCTGGCTCCCCTACGACAAGCTCGCCCCCGGCGGCCCGGCCGCGGCGGCGCCGCCGGGCACCGGGGTCAACGCCGCCGCCGCGCCGATTCTCGCCGCGCTCGATGCCGACGTGGCTGCCGCGAAGGCCGACGGCCGCCGGGTCATCCTCACCGTCTACTCGTTCCCCGCCTGGAGCAACGGCACCGCCCACCTGCGGCCGGGCAGCGAGGAGGAGATCGCCTTCTCCGCCCCCGACCGGCTGACCCGCGAGGACTACGCGGCCTGGGCGGCATCGGGGCCGTCCGGGCTGCGCAACCCGGCGCTGGCCGCTGCCCGGGCGGGCCTGGCCTTCCGGATGCCCGCGGACGGCTTCGGGCCCGAGTCGGACTGGGCCGAGTTCGTCCGCTGGGCCTACGGGCGCTACCGGCCGGGGAGCGGGTCCGGGCCGAACGCCGATGCGCTGGAGATCTGCAACGAGCCCAACGGGCAGCTCTGGCCCCAGCAGTCCCCGCCCGCGAGCGCCGACCTGCGCGACGACGCGGCCTGGGCCCCCACGGCGCTCACCGCGCCGGACGCGGCCGCGGAGATGCTCACGACCGCGACCGCCATCGGCGCCGCCTTCGGCCACGGCCTGCTCCTGCTCGGGCCGGCGACCGCGGACGCGAGCGCCTCGACGCGCCGGTACACCGCGTTCGACACGTTCAACGCCGCGGTGCTCGACGGGCTCGACGCCCGCAGGTACGCGGGCCACCCGCGGGTCGTCTGGACCCACCACGACTACGACGACGCCGAGGACCCTCAGCCCGACCTGCGGACGGCAGCCGCCGCCGCGCAGCTCGAGGGCCGCTGGCGCGGCGCGCGGCGGCGCGGACGGCCGGCCATCTGGCTGACCGAGGGCGGCGTGCGCCTGGCCGCCGCGGGCGGGGTGCTCGGGCAGGCCCACGCGCTCGCGGCGATCCGCGAGCGGCGGGCCGCGGTCCCGGCGATCGGCCTCGCGTCGCAGTACCTCTACGCGACCGCACCGTCCTACGACTGCGGGCTGGTCGGGATCGACGGCGCCGTCCGGCCCGGGTTCGCCGACTGGAAGGCCGCGGCGTAGCGGGCCGGGCCATCACCCCGCCGGCGCGGGCTCGGGCTCGGGGGCGGCCAGCTCCGGCGCGGGCAGGTCGGCCGCGGGCACATCGCCGCGGGCGCGCTCGTGCTCCTGGCGCTTGGCGTACCGGATCGTGACGAGCATGAGGATCGACACGAGCAGCCCGGTCACGGCGGAGAAGGACGACTCGACGAAGATGAACACCTGGGTGATGAAGATCTGCACCATCAGCGCCCGGTCGAGCCAGTCGTAGGCGCCGAGGCGGTCGCCGCGCCGCAGGCGCCGGATGCCCTTGACCATGAAGTACCCGGCGACCGCGGACGAAATGATCGACGCGACGTTGGCCGGCGGGAGGTCGAGCAGCTCGTCCTGCTGGAACCCGGCCTGGGCGCCGCCGATCTCCAGCCCGATGGCCAGCACGAGCACGAGCACATCGAGCAGGATCCCGAACGCCCAGATGCCGAACATCCATGTGACCACGCGCACGAACCACCGCTTCTCCACGATGCGGAAGTAGCGCCGCCGCAGCGCCAGCCCGGCCCGCCGAAGGCGGCCCGGCTCGCGCACGGGGATCGCGTCGGTCTGCAGGACGAGCTGGCGCAGCGGCTCGACGAGCGGGTCGTCGCCAGAGCCGTCGAGAAGCTCGAGCGCGCGCCGCTTCTCGCTGACGTCGAAATCGTGGGACGCCGCGTCGGCAAAGTAGTCGATCGCGTTGAAGAGGTTCTCCCGCGACGAGAACTTCCGGCCCTTCTGCATCCAGCGCGTGCCCAGGTAGAGCAGGATGAAGATCAGGTAGATCATCACCGCGGTGGGCTTGAAGAAGTAGTTGTTGTCCTCCGTGACGAACTTCCCGAGCTCGTCGATGAAGAATCCGAACCCCACGCCCCCGAGGAAGGCGGCAGGCCGGCGCCAGGTCCGGCCGACGAAGGAGATCGCGATCCCGAGCGCGAGCATCATGAAGAGCCCGCCCCACAGCAGATGGGCGATGTGGAGCCCGCCGCCGCCCAGCTTGGGGTAGTTCGTCGCCCACAGCTGCAGCCGGATCGTGATGATCGTCGCCACCGCGGCCAGCAGGAACGTGTCCTGGAGCTGGCCGATGTCGACCGTCCGGTACGAGTGGCGCACGAGGGGAATCCGCAGCCGGTGGCGGTGCAGCCAGGCCCTGGTCCTTGTGGCCGTCTCCATCCGGCCCGATGCTACGAAGCCCGCCGCGGACCGTCCAGCGGACGGGATCCGCGCGGACGCGGCATCATGCCGGGATGCCCTCGCGCCTGCACCGGTCCGACCTCGCGGCGGACCCGCTGGACCAGCTCCGTGCCTGGCTCGAGGCCGCGACAGCAAGCGGGATGCCGGACCCCAACGCCGTGACGCTCGCCACAGCCGGCGCCGCCGGGCATCCGAGCGCCCGGGTCGTGCTGGTTCAGAGCATCGCGGACGGGGCGCTGTGGTTCTACACGAACTACGGGAGCCGCAAGGGCCGCGACCTCGCCGAGCGGCCGCACGTCGCGGCGGTCTTCCACTGGCGCGAACTCGAGCGCCAGGTCGTCATCCTCGGCGAGGCCGCGCGGGCGACCGATGCCGAGTCCGATGCGTACTTCGCGAGCCGGCCGCGCGGGAGCCAGGTCGGGGCGTGGGCGTCGCGGCAGGGCTCGGTGCTGCAGAGTCGCGAGGAGCTCCTCGAGCGCGTCGCCGCGGCCGAGGGGCGCTTCGCCGACGCGCCCGAGGTGCCGCGGCCCGAATGGTGGGGCGGCTACCGGCTCGTCCCCGAGTCGGTCGAGTTCTGGCAGTACGGCGAGTTCCGGCTCCACGACCGGTTCGTGTACGTCCGGGCTGCCGGCGGCTGGGACGTTCTGCGCCTCTCGCCCTGAGCCTGGCCCGGTCCATAGCCGGCCCGGCCCGGCCGAGGCGAAGCTCTGTCACGGGATTGACACACCGCCCGTCGCGTGGCGTGCGGAACTGTCCCCGGCGCGCGCCTACCGTGAGGCCATGCTCGATTCAACTCCACAGCCCAACCGCCAGGCCGTGGCCTCGCCCGCCCTCGTCGCGCGTGACCACCTCCTGTCCCTGAGCGCCGAACGCGCCCGGGCCCTGGCGACCGGGGCTGGCTTTGACGAGCTCTCCCTCGCTTCCGCGCACGCTGCCTTCGTCGGCTCCGCCGTCACGGAGATCGCCTCGCTGCGCGCCGCGCTCAGCGGCCCGCAGGCCGGCTGACCGCGCCTGGCGGCCCCGGGGCGACCGTGCGACGATCCCGCCCGATGGCCTCGAACGTCGCCGCCTCGCCCCTCCAGGCCGCCCAGGCCATCGCGCCCCTCGCCGCTGCCCAGGCTGCCGACGCCGAGCGCGCCCGCCAGCTGACCGACGAGGTGGCCGGCGCGATCCGGGAGGCCGGGCTCTTCCGCCTGGCCGTGCCGGCGACGTTCGGGGGCGGAGAGGCCGCGCCGGCCGATCTCGTCGAGGTCGTCGAGGCGCTGGCCGCGGGCGACGGTGCCGCCGGCTGGTGCGTCGCGGTCTGCGCAACCGCGGGAATGCTCGCTGCCTACCTCGAGCCCGCCGCGGCGCGCGAGGTGTACGCCGATCCGGCGTCCGTCGCGGGCGGCGTCTTTGCCCCCAAGGGCCGGGCCGTTGCCGCCCCCGGCGGGACCTTCACCGTCGACGGCCGCTGGCCGTTCGCGTCGAACGTCGCGCATTGCGACTGGCTCATGGGCGGCTGCGTCGTGCTCGACGATGACACGCCGCGGACGCTCGCCTCGGGCCGGCCCGACGTGCGCCTGGTCCTCTTCCCCGCCGCCGCCGCCGACGTGATCGACACGTGGTCGGTGTCCGGCCTGCGGGCGACCGGCAGCCACGACATCGAGGTCCGGGGCCTGCGCGTCCCGGCCGGCCGGTCGGCGTCGCTCATCACCGACGCGCCGCGCGATACGGGCCCGCTCTACGCCTTCCCGCCCTTCGGCCTGCTCGCGGCCTCGATCGCCGCCGCGGCGCTTGGGATCGCCCGCGGCGCCATCGACGAGACCGCCGCGCTCGCCGCGGCCAAGAGGCCGGCGCTCGGCGCCCGCACGCTGGCCGAGCGGCCCGGCGCCCAGGCCGAGATCGCCCGGGCCGAGGCCGAGGTCCGCGCCGCGCGGGCGCTGCTGCACGAAGCGGTCGGCACGGCGTGGGCCGCCGCCCAGTCCGGCGGCGCCATCCCGCCGGACCTGCGCGCCGGGCTGCGCCTGGCCGCGACCCACGCAACCGAAGCTGGCGCCGGCGCCGTGGATCGCTGCTGGCGCCTGGCCGGCGGCAGCGCCCTGTACGAATCCGGCGCGCTCCAGCGCCGCTTCCGCGACGTCCACGCGGCGACCCAGCACATGCTCGTCGCTCCCGGCACCTGGGAGCTCGCCGGGCGCGTCCAGCTCGGCGTCGATACGGACCTCAGCCAGCTCTGACCGCGCCACGCGCCTGCCGGCCGAGCGGCGCGGGGCGCCCGCGGCGCCGACTGCCCCCGGCGCCGACTGCCCGCGGCGCGAGTTCCTGCTGGCAGTTGACGCAAAGCCGCCGCGCGTCCGGGCGCGAAGCTGCGCGCACGGCGTGCCTTCCCCGGGGATGGCTAGCCACGGCTACTCAGAAAACGCTAGCCCCGACTCGCCACTCCGGAACCGGGCTGCCGCGGCGGGCAGCCGCTGGCGCGCCGCGGCCGATTCGCCGCTGAGCACGGCGCCGGCGCGGGCGGTCAGCCGCCGGAATGCCGCGCCGCCACGGCGGCCCACGCATCCAGGCCGCGCTCGGCGTCCAGCGCGGCGCCCGTGCCGATCCAGGCGACCGCGCGCCGGGCTCCCGCCGCCTCGAGCACCTCGAGATCCGCGCGATCGGCCGGCGCATTGAAGACGGTCGTGGCGAGAGGGCCGCGGCCGGCGGCCTCGCCGGCCGCGCGCAGGCGCGCGATGCGCTTGGCGAGCCGGGGGGCGTCGCCGATGTAGTTCGGGCCCCACTCGTCGCCGTAGCGGACGACCCGGTCCAGAACACCGCGGCCGTTGCCGCCGACGATCACGGGGGGCCGGGGCTGCTGGACGGGCTTTGGCCAGCACCAGGCGCGCTCGAAGCGGACGTGGTCCCCGGCATAGGAGGCCTCGTCTTGCGTCCACAGCGCCGTGACCGCCTCGACGCGTTCGCGCAGGACGCCGAAGCGCCGGGCCGGATCGGTGCCGTGGTCCTCCATCTCCTCCTCGTTCCAGCCGGCGCCGACTCCGAGGATGAGCCGTCCGCCGGAGAGGCGGTCGATGCTCGCCGCGGCCTTCGCCACCGCGATCGGGTCGCGCTGGACGAGCAGCAGGATGCCGGTGCCGATCCGCAGGCGCGTCGTGGCCGCGGCGGCCGTGGCGGCGGCGACGAACGGGTCGTACAGGCGCGTGTATTCCCGCGGGAGGTCTCCGCCGGCGGGAAATGGCGTGCGGCGAGCCGCTGGAATGTGGGTGTGGTCGGGGAAGAACACCGACTCGAGCCCGCGCTCCTCGGCCAGCCGGGCGATCTCCCCCGGCCCGGCCGTCTCGTCGGTGCTGAAGAACCCCACGCCGAAGTCCATGGCGGCCACGCTACTCGTCGCGTCGGCGCAAATCGCGGCGGCCCCGCCCGGGCGGCGGCTACCCTTCGGGCCATGCGCCACGACCTGCGACCGCTCTTCGACCGGGTGGTGCTCAAGGAGCTCGAGCCCGACCGCGTCCGCCAGTCGGGGCTGCTCGTGCCCGCCGGCTCGCGGGAGGACCCGCCGCAGCACGGCATCGTGCTCGCGGTCGGCGCGGGTGTCGACTGGTGGGAGTCGGCCGGCGTGCAGATGCCCGTGCGCCCGGGCGACCACGTCGTGTTCCCGTCTTCGGCCGGCGTCTACGTCGAAGTCGACGAGGAGCGGCTTCTCGTCCTGCGGGTCACCGAGCTGCTGGGCATCCTCGAGCCTGCTGCCGACTGCCCCGAATGCGCCGGGCGGGAGCTCGCCGCCGGCGAGGCCTGCCCGTCGTGCGGGCGCACCGCCAGCGCCGCGGGATAGCCTCCGCAGCGGGCCAGCGCCGTTCGCGACGCCTGCCGGCCCGGTAGAAGTCCCCATGCGCTTCTACCCTCAGCTCTCCGGCCCCCGCGCCCGCACGATCGCGCTCGACGCCGCGGCCGTCCTGCTCATCGCCGTCTTCGCCTGGTCCGGGATCAAGGTGCACGACACCGTGATCGAGCTCAACGCGCTCTCGCGGGGCGTGACCGACGCCGGCCAGGCCGTGAACGGCGGATTCGACCGCGCGGCGGACGCCGTCGGCGACGTGCCGCTGGTCGGCGGCGCGCTGCGCGACGGGCTGCGCGGCGCCGGCGGCGCCACCGGCGGGAATGTCGCGGCGGCCGGGCGGGCCGGCGAGTCGGCCGTGTCCGACACCGCGCAGCTGCTCGGGTGGGTCACGTTCGGGCTCCCGACCCTCGTCCTCCTCGCCTTCTACCTCCCGCTGCGGGCGATCCAGGTGCGCCGCCTCTCCCGCGCGCACCGGATGCTCAGAGGCCCGGTCTCGGACGAGCGGCGCCGCCTCTTGGCGATGCGGGCCGCGTTCGGGCTGTCGTGGAGCGACCTCGCGTCCCATACCCCGGACCCGATCGGGGACCTCGAAGCGGGCCGGCTCGATCCGCTCGTGGCGGCGCTGTATGCCGACGCCGGGATGCGCCCGCCGGCCGCCCCGGGGTGACCGGCGGGAGGCCGGGCCGAACCGGCGCTCAAGTTTTCTGGCGGCGTGCCGATCATCGGGACGACTAGCCGCCGCACCCGCAGTACCTCCTCCTCACCAGAAACGCCCCCGCTCCCTCCCAGTCGGGGGCGTTTCGCTGTCCGGGGCCGCTGCTGGCCCCGTCACCCGCGTGCCCGCGGCTGCCGCCGCGACCGGCAGTGACCCGTCGGGCGCCCGGCGCCGTAGACCCTCACGATGGCCATTGCCGACTCCCTGCTGGACTTCGCCGTCCTCCCTGGCTACACGAACGTGGGCTACCGCCTGCGCAGCCACGGCTGGCACCACCTTCCGCGCATGGACGGCAAGGTCGTGCTCATCACCGGCGCGACGGCCGGCTTGGGGCTCGCCGCCGCCGAGGGCTTTGCCCGGCTCGGTGCGAGCCTGCGCCTGCTCGTCCGCAGCCCGGAGCGCGGCGAGCAGGCCCGCGCGATGATCACGGAGCGCACGGGCAGCACCGACGTCGCCCTCGGGCTGGCCGACATGAGCGACCTGGATTCGGTCCGCGCCTTCGCCGAGTCATTCGCCCGCGAAGAGCCGCGGCTCGACGTGCTCGTGAACAACGCCGGGGTGCTCCCGACCGAGCGCACCACCACAGCGGCGGGAAACGAACTGGCCCTGGCGACCAACGTGCTCGGCCCCTTCCTGCTCACGAACCTCCTGATCCCGCTCCTCGAGGCCAGCGCACCGTCCAGGATCGTCAACGTCTCCTCGGGCGGCATGTACACGCGGCGGCTCGACGTGGACGACCTCCAGTCCGAGGATGGCGAGTACGACGGCGCCACCGCCTACGCGAAGACCAAGCGTGCCGAGGTCGTCCTCACCGAGCTGTGGGCGCAGCGGCTCGCCGGAACCGGCGTCGCGGTGCACGCCATGCACCCCGGCTGGGCTGACACGCCCGGCGTGGCCACCTCGCTGCCCGCGTTCCACCGCGTGATGAAGCCGCTCCTGCGCAGCGCCGACGAAGGCGCCGACACCATCGTGTGGCTCGGCGCCGCCGACGAGCCCGGCCGCAGCAGCGGCGGCTTCTGGCACGACCGGCGCGAGCGCCCGACCCACCGCGTGCCGGGAACGAAGGAGACCCCCGGCGAGCGAGACCGCCTGTGGGCGGAGTGCGAGCGCCTCACGGGCTGGAGCCCGGCCCCCGCGACTCCCGGGGACTGAGAAGCGGTCAGACGGCCGCTGCCGCGGGCTCGAGGCCGAACCGGCGGGCTCGGGATTCTCGTCGGGATGGGTGGCGGCAGGCATGGAGGCAGCCTGGCGGGGCGTCGTCGCGTCGCCGGTGCGCCACGATCAAGGTTCGGTCAGGCGGCCAGCGTGAGCATGGCCCGCGCCGCCTCGCGCGCCAGCGTCCCGGGCGGGTGGCACGCGAACACCGGGCCGGTCCCGTCGGTGAGCAGCTCGGCCGCCTGGGCCACGCCGCGCGCACTGACGGCGCGCCCGGAGCGCAGAGCCTCGGCGAGGTCCTCGAGCCGCCCAGCGGCGGCCCGGATCTCGGCCCGCTGGAGGGGGATGGCGGCGGACGGAGCCTGGGTCGGCTCGCGCGCCGCACGGGCCAGCATGCGGTCGATCCCGTCGGCCACAGCCGCCCGGACACGGGCCGAGCGCAGCTGGCGGGCGCGCAGCGCCAGCTCCGGGGTGTCCGGGCTGGCGCCGCGCGCGATCCGATGATCCAGCGCGGGGCGCGTGGCGGCCACCTTGAGGCGCAGGCGAAGGGAAGCGGCGTGGCGGGGGGCGAGCTTGACCGACTCTGGCTGCGGGAGGGTGATGGCCGAAGGCATGGCTGACTCCTCGGGGCGGTGGGCTCCACAAGCGTCCCGCTCGTCGCGTCCCGAGCCCGCAAAGGACGCGGGCTGGCCATCAAGATTCCGTTCAGGCGTGACGCGACCGAGGAGGAATTCCGGCCGCACTGGTAGGATTGCTGGATGGCCCCCGCCCCGAAGAAGACGTCGCCGACTGCAGAACGCGAGCGCCTGCGCCGCGAAGAGAAGCTGGCCGCCGTGGCCGAGCAGGTCGAGGCCGGCACGCTCGTCGTGCGCCAGATGACCGAGGCCGAGCGCAAGCGCCACGGCCCCCCGCGCAGCCCCGGCAAGAAGCCGACGGGCCGCGGCCGGCGCTGACCCGCATCCTCCTCATCTCGGGCGCCCTGCGCGCCGGATCGACGAACACGGCGCTGCTGCGGACCGCCGCGGCCCTCGGCCTGCCCGGAATCGACGCCGTGCTCTACGGCGGCGTCGCCGGCCTGCCCCACTTCAACCCGGACGACGATCCCGATGGCGGCGCGCCGCCGGCACCGGTCGCGGACCTGCGGGCCACGCTCGCGAAGTCCGACGCCGTCCTCTTCTCCACGCCCGAGTACGCGGGCGCCCTCCCCGGGCCATTCAAGAACCTCCTCGACTGGACCGTCGGCGGCGGCCAGACCTACGCGATGCCCGTCGCGTCGATCAACACCGCGGGCCCGGCGTCGCCAAGCGGCGGCGCCGACGCGCAGGCGTCCCTGCGCAAAGTCCTCGGCTACACCGGCTCGGCCATCGTCGAGGCGGCCTGCGTCCGCATCCCGGTGCCGCGCGACGCGGTGGGCCCCGACGGCCTGATCGCCGACCCGGCGATTCGCGAGCCGCTCGCGCAGGCGCTCGAGGCGCTCGCGGCGGCGGCGCAGGCCCGCGGCGGCGGGTAGCGCGAGCCGGACCGCTCTGCCGGCAGTTCGACGGCGCCGCGCGCCGGGATGGACCGCGTGTGGCACGATCACGCCGTGCCCGACACGCCGACGACGAGCGTGGGGCTGGCGCCGGCGCCGCCCGGCGGCTCGGCCCGGCCCGAGGCCCCGCACCGCGTGGCCCTGTTCTGGCGGCTGTTCGGCGCCTTTGCCGTCGTCGTGGGCGTGGCCATGGCGGTCCTCGTGTTCGCGCCGATCACGGTGTCGGTCCCGACGAAACCGCGGGAGCTGCTCGTCCTGATGCTGGGGCTGGCGGCGATGCTCGCCGGCTTCTTCTTCCTGTTGCGCCGCGAGCTGCGGCCCCTGCGGGACCTCACGCGCGAGATGGGCCGGGTGGACCCGCTGGCGCCGGGCCGGCGCATCGAGCTCGCCGGCGCGGACGCCGAGGTTGCCGCCGTGGCCGAGGCGTACAACGCGATGCTCGACCGGCTCGAGGCCGAGCGCCGGGGCAGCGCCCGGCGCGCCGTGGCCGCGCAGGAGGCCGAGCGGGCGCGCATCGCGCGGGAGCTGCACGACGAGGTGGGCCAGGCGCTCACCGGAATCATGCTCGAGGTGGAGGAGCTGGCACGCGGGGCCCCGGACGGGCTGCGGGTCCGCCTGCAGGACGTTCGCGAGACGGCCAGGCGCAGCGCCACCGAGGTGCGTCAGATCGCGCGGGGCCTGCGGCCCGAGGCGCTCGACACGCTGGGCCTGCGCTCGGCGCTGGCGGGACTGGCCCGCGAGATCTCCCGGGAGGCAGGCATCGAGATCGATGTCGGCGAGCTGCGGGATCCAGCCGTCCCGCTCCCTGCCGAAGCCGAGCTGGCGATCTACCGGGTCGCCCAGGAGGCGCTGACGAACGTCGCCCGTCACGCGGGGGCACGGCGCGCGGCGCTCGCGCTCGGCCCGGCGGACGGCGCGATCGAGCTGGCGGTCCGCGACGACGGCGCCGGCATCCCGCCGTCGGTGCCGCCGGGCAGCTCCGGGATCCGGGGGATGCGCGAACGGGCGCTGCTCATCGGCGCTGAGCTCACGGTCGCCCCGCGAACCGAGGGCGGGACCGAGGTCCGGCTGCGCGTCCCGGCGGCCGTCCGGTGACGGGCGCGGCGCCCACCCGGGTCCTGCTCGCCGACGACCACCCGATCGTGCGGCGGGGCCTGCGCGGGCTGCTGGACGGCGAGCCCGACTTCACGGTCGTGGCCGAGGCCGACGACGGCGCCGCGGCGGTCGACCGGGCCGCCGAGCCGGACGTCGACCTCGCCGTGCTGGACGTCTCGATGCCTCGCCTCTCCGGCCTGCAGGCCGCAGCGGCGCTGTCCCGCCGGCGGCCGGACCTCCGGATCCTCATGCTCTCGATGCACGAGAACGAGCAGTTCCTGTTCGAGTCGCTGAAGGCCGGCGCTTCCGGGTACGTGCTCAAGACCGCCGCCGATCGCGACCTGGTCGAGGCGTGCCGCGCCACCATGCGCGGCGAGACGTTCCTCTACGCCGGAGCGGTCACCGCGCTGGTCCGGGACCACCTGGCCCGTGCGGAGCGCGGCGAGGCCCTGGGTGACCCGCTCACCCCCCGCGAGCAGGAGGTCCTCAAGCTCGTGGCCGAGGGGCACACGAGCGACGAGATCGCCGAGCTGCTGGTGATCAGCCGCAAGACGGTGGATCGCCACCGCGCGAACATCCTCGAGAAGCTCGGCATGCGCGACCGGGTCGACCTGACCCGGTACGCCATCCGGCGCGGGCTCGTGGTTCCCTGAGGCCGGCTGCGCCGGCGGCGCCTACGGGTGCGAGCTCAGCGTGAGCATGATCGCCGCGGCCCGCCCCGCCAGCGCGCCGGGCCGGTCCGACGCGTACAGGGGGCTGCCGCCGTCGGCGATCAGCTCGGACGCCTGGGCCACGCCCCGCGGACTCGCCCGGCCGGCGGCGCGCAGCGCGGCAGCGAGCTCCCGCAGCCGCGGCTCGGCCCGCCGGATCTCGTCCCGCCGGAGAGCGCTGGCCGCGCTCGGGCCCCACGCGACCGGCGTGTCGGCCCGGGCGATGGCGCGCTCGATGCCCGCGGCGATCTCGTCCCGGCACCGAGCCGACCGCAGCTGGCGGGCCCGCAGCGAGAACGCCGGCGTGTCCGGGCACCAGCCGGCGGCAATCGCCCGGTCGAGCCCGCCGCGGCCCGCCGCCACCCTGAGGCGGAGCCCGAGCGGCGCCGCCCGGGACCGGCGGAGCCGCGTGCTGTCGGGCTGGGGAAGGGTGACGGCGGCTGGCATCGCGGCGTCCCGGACTACGGGCGGACGGCGGCAGCGGGCGGCGCCGCGCGGTCGGGGCGGTCGGGGACAGGGTCGGCCGGCAGGTGCCGGCGGCTGGATTGCCGGTCGAGCCCCATCCCGAGGGTGAAGAGGCCGATCCAGGCTGCGGCCATCACGACAGCGAGCACGATGAGCACGGGCGTTCCCTCCTTCAGCGGCGGACGTTGGTGCCGGGCTGGCGGCCCGGTGCGTGCATCGTCCGCCTGGGGACGCCGGCGCGCCATCGGGACTGGCACGCATTCGCGCCGGGGAGCGCTACCCATGGGCCGGCGCCCGCCGGCGGGCCGCGTCAGCCGGCCAGCGTCGTCCCGGCCGCCAGGCGGGCCGCGGACTCGGGATCGTGCGACGGAAGGTAGACCGTCGGGTGCGTGCGCCCGTGCGCGATGATCCGGTCGATCGTCGCGATGCTCACCGCGGGCTTCGGGCCCACGGCGTCCGCCCGGCGTGCGTGGAGCTGCTCGAGCGTGTCGGTCGCGTCCCCGGCGAGCAGCACGTGGCGGCCCTCGTCGTCGACGCAGACCACCGAGACGTGCCCGGGCGTGTGCCCCGCGGTGTCGACCGCGACGATCCGACCGTCGTCGGTGAGCGCCCGGCTGCGGGGGAAGGCGCCGAACGGGCCGCCGTCCAGGGCGAACGGCTGGAAGTCCACGCCCGCCGGCACGGGCTGGCGCAGCACGCGTTGGAAGAACCGGGCGCCGGGCGTCTTCGTGAACGCCAGCTCAGTGTCGTGGACGAGCACGGGCCCGCGCAGGTGGACCGCCCCATCCATGTGGTCGCCGTGCATGTGGGTCAGCACGACGGTGTCGACGGCGTCGAGGCTGAGTCCGGCCGCCTCCAGGGCGCCAGGCAGCTCCTGCTCGGCGGAGACGTCGAACCGCGCGAACGGGATGTCGTGCACGCCGGCCGTCTCCCCCGAGTCGACCAGCAGCAGGCGGCCGTCGTGCTCGATGGCCCAGCAGTGCACAGGCAGGGGATCTGACCACGGGCTCGGCAGGAACAGGCCGAGCTGGCGCCGCGGCCCCGTTCGCGCAAACAGGAACGAGTGCTTGACGGCGACCGTCCCCGTGGACAGGGCGTGGATGCGCATCGCCCGGGACTGTAGACGGCAGCCGTCACCGGGACCGCGGCCGGATGGCGGCGGACCGGGCGTCCCGGCGGGGAGCCGCCCGCGCCCGCAGCACAACTCCTGCGCCGGTGCCGTGTTAGGTTCGGTGCGGGGCGGCGCCCGCCGCCGTCCCCGATCCCTCCCCCGCTCCCGCAAGGAATCCGATGCCCCGCCGTCTCCTTCCGCTCGCCGCCGCGCTCGCCGCGCTCGCCGTCCTCCCCGCTGCCGCGCCGGCCAAGGCCGCGCCGCAGTACTACGTCTCGCTCGGCGACTCGTACGCCTCCGGCTATCAGCCGACGACCGGGAACACGACGGCCGGGTTCGCCTACCAGGTCGGCAGGTTCGCCACGCCGCGCGGCTACAAGCTCACGCTCGTGAACTTCGGATGCGGCGGGGCGACCACCACGTCGCTGCTGAAGCAGAAGGGCTGCCCGAAGCTCGCGCTCGGGCCCGGCGCGCCGGACTACGCCACGACGACGCAGATCGCCGCCGCCGAGCGCTTCATCCGCGCGCACCGCGCACAGGTGAAGCTCATCACGGTGTCGATCAGCGGCAACGACGTGACGAAGTGCGCCAAGGTGCCGATCGCCCAGGTTGGCGACTGCGTCAGCGGCGCCCTGACGGGGATCAACCAGAACCTCTCCCGGACGGTCAAGCGGCTGCGCACGGCCGCCGGCGCCAAGCCGAAGATCGTCGGCATCACCTACCCCGACGTGATCCTCGGCGGCTGGGTGCGCCCCGGCGGCCGCGCCCTGGCCGAGCCCTCCGTGGCGGTCTTCAAGTCGCTCATCAACCCCGCGCTCAAGAAGCAGTACGAGTCGGTCAAGGGGACCTTCGTCGACGTGACGGCCGCCACCGGCGCCTACACGCCGCTCGACCAGACCACGACGCTCGCGCCCTACGGCGTGATCCCGGTCGCGGTCGCGAAGGTGTGCCAGCTCACCTGGTATTGCCAGCGTGGCGACATCCACGCCAACCGGACCGGATACGGCGTGATCGCCAGGCTCGTGGCGCAGCAGCTGCCGCGCATCTAGGCCGCGGCGCGCGGGGCAGTCTCGAGCGGCCCAGCCGGTCGGGGGGCGCAGGCGCTCGCGCCAGCCTCGTCGTTCTCAGCCTGGCGGCCGCCGCGCCGGCACGCGGCCACTGGGCCAGACGGACCGGCGGATTCCGGCCTTTCGGATGGACGCCCCTCCGGCCTTGTCATGACAAGTTAGGCTCCTGCCAGCGGGCGCCCGGGCCACGGGTCCGCGTCCGCACAGCCCCCCGAGCCAGAGCCCGAGGAAGAGGAAGAGGAGACCGCATGGCCAGCCAGCCCGAGCCCGCTGAGCGCGAGACCGATCGCGCCGCCGAGATCGCGGCCGTGAAGCAGGATCTCGCCGACAAGAACGTCGAGTTCGCGCTCGCCGCCTGGGTCGACACCGTCGGCCGGGCGAAGGCGAAGTTCGTCCCCATCGAGAGCGCCGACAAGATGCTCGCGGGGACTGGACCCCTCTACGGCGTCCACGCCCTCGAGGGCATGGGCAGCTACGGTCCCGCCGACCCGGACCAGACCGTCATGCCGGACCTCGGCTCGCTCATGCTCTGCCCGTGGGACCCGCGCGTGGCCTGGTTCGCCGGCGACATCACCTGGCGCGACGGAACACCGTTTCCGCTCTGCGCCCGCACGATCCTCAAGCAGCAGATCGCCCGTGCGAAGGACATGGGCCTGCAGTTCCAGGTCGGGATCGAGCCGGAGTTCTACCTCTACCGGATGGGCGAGGACGGACGGGCGGCGCCGATGGTGACCTCCGACGTGGGCCCGTGCTGGGGCTACGACGTCGCCGCAACCGTGGCCGCCTTCCCCTTCCTCGAGGACGTCGTGAAGTGCTTCCGCTCGATGAACTGGGGCGTCGACTGCTTCGTGCACGAGGGCGGCCACGGGCAGTACGAGTTCGACTACGGGTACTTCGACGCCCTCGAGTCCGCCGACAAGTGGATCCTCATCAAGGAGATGCTGCGCCAGGTCGCCGGCGCGCACGACGCCTTCGTCACGTTCATGCCCAAGCCGTTCGACGACTCGATGCGCTCCGGCGCGCACTACAACATGAGCCTCTGGAACCTCGAGAGCGGTGAGAACGCCTTCGAGAGTTCCGACGACCCGCGCGGGTTCGGGATGTCGGCGCTGGCCTACAGCTTCGTGGCCGGCCAGCTCGAGCATGCCGACGCGATCACTGCCGTCACGTGCCCGACGGTGAACTCCTACCGCGGGCTCACCGACACCAGCGGCGTCGGCGGCCTGGCCGACGACAACAGCTGGGCGCCGGTCGGCATCACCTACGGCGTGAACAACCGCTCGGCGATGATCCGCCTGCCCGACGGCCGCAGCTGCGTGGAGAACCGGGCGACCGACCCTGGCTGCAACATGTACCTCGGCTTGGCGATCTCGCTGGCCGCCGGACTCGATGGCATCGAGCGCGGCCTCGACCCCGGCGACCCCGTGACCGAGACGCTCTACGGGATGACCGCGGCCGAACGCAAGGCAAAGGGGTTCCGCCGGCTTCCGAGCACGCTCGGCGAGGCGATCGAAGCGTTCGATGCCGATCCGCTGTCCGAGGCCACGTTCGGGACCGAGCTCCGGGAGGCCTACGCCAAGCTCAAGCGCGGCGAGTGGCAGGAGTTCCTCCTCCACGTCCCGGACTGGGACCGGGACCGCTATCTCCACCTCTCCTGACTGGGCAGGCTTGGCGGATCAGCGACATCCCTCCGTTGCCGCGGAGACCCTGCCTCCCTCTCGCAGGCCGTCGCTCGATCTGCCAACTCGGGGCGTGGCTCGCCTGAGCAAGGCGAGCCACGTCCCGCTCTACTACCAGCTCGCGGTGATCCTGGAGAACCGGGTCGAGTCGGGCGACTACGCGCCGGGAGCGCGGTTCCCCTCCGAGCACGAGCTCTGCAGCGAGTTCGGCGTGTCGCGTGCGGTCGTCCGTCCGGCCGTCGCGATCCTGGAGCGCGAGGGGCGCCTCGAGCGGGTCAAGGGCCGCGGGACCTACGTCCGGCCGCCGAAGACGACCCACGCCCTGGGCGGCCTCACGCGGGTCGTCGCCGAGGCCGCCGCGGGCCAGCGCGCCGCGCTCGAGGTGATCGAGGTCCGCGACGGGGAGCCGCAGGCCGAGATCGAGCAGGTGCTCGGCCGACCGGGCGAGCGCCGGCTGCGCCGCGTCACCGCTGTGCTGCACGAGCACGGCCAGCCCGTCGCGCTGTTCTGGTCCTTCCTCGCCCCGGAGGTCGCCTGGGCGGCCCGCCTCGAGCCGGGCGCCGCCGTCGCAGTGCCCGGCCTGGGCGGCGGACTCACGCTGACGGGCGGCGAGTGCGTCATCGACACGAGCTGGTCCACGGAGTTCGAATCCGCGCGCCTGGACATGCCCGGCGGGACCCCGATCCTCGTCGCGCGGTGCACGGAGGTCGGCGTGCCCGCGGGCGCCTCGGAGCCGCGCCCGGTCGAGGTGGCGTGGGTCATGTGCCGCGCCGATGCGATGCGCGTCCGCGTCCAGCTCGGACCGTCCGGCGGGTAGCCGCCGCGAAAGGAGACCGCAGATGCCATTGGAGATCCGGCTGCTCGACCTCGGCGACATCGAGGCGGATCGCAGCGAGGTGGTGCTCGGGCGCGAGCTGGGCGCGCGGGTGCAGGTGCCGACCTTCGGGCACCTCATCCTCGGCGGCGAGGCGCCCGTGCTGGTGGACACGGGCTACCGCGATCCCGCCGGGCTCGCCGACCTCGGCATGGTCGGCCGCCGCCGCCCCGACCAGGAGCTCGACGCGCAGCTGGCCCAGCACGGGCTGACCGTCGCGGATGTCGGGACGGTGATCACCACGCACCTGCACCTCGATCACGGCGGCCAGAACTTCCGGTTCCCGATGGACACGCCGGTGGTCATCAACCGCCGTGAGCTCGAGTTCGCGGCGTCGGGGCTCGACGGGGCGCTCTACCGCGCGCAGGACGTCAAGCACATGGTCGACCGGCTCTTCACACCCGGAGCGCTGCGAATCCTGGATCTCGAGATCACCGGCCCGGTGGAGATCCTGCCGGGCATCACGTGCCTGGCCGCGGGGGGCCACACCGAGGGGTCCCAGATGGTGCTCGTGCAGACCGGCGCCGGCACCGCCTGCATCTGCGGGGACCTCGCCTACGACGTCCAGGACCAGCTCGCCTCGCCGATCGGGCAGGTCGCCGCCCAGGAGCCGACGCCGATCCCGAACTCCCCGCGGTCCCGTCGCGAGGAGCTCGCGGCGATGAAGCGGGCCCTCCAGCTCGGCCGGTTCCTGCTGCCGATGCACGACCGGCCGGCGGTGATCGAGCACGGGCGAGTCGTGGGCCGGCTCACCGACCGGGTGCCCGGCCAGGCGCCTGAATGAACTAGGCCTCGTCGCGCTCCAAGCCGGCCGGGATCCCGTCGCGCGCCCACTCGCGCAGCTCGGTGCGGCGGATCTTGCCGCTCACGGTCTTGGGCAGCTCGCGCACAAAGTGGATGACCCGCGGGTACTTGTAGGGCGCCGTGAGCTGCTTGGCGTGGTCTTGGAGATCCCGGGCGAGCTCCGGCGTCGGCGGGCATCCGTCGGCGAGGATGACGAAGGCGCAAACGACCTCGGTGCGCTGGGGATCCGGCTTGCCGACGACCCCGGTCTCGACGACTGCGGGGTGCTCGATCAGCGCCGACTCCACCTCGAAGGGCCCGATCCGGTAGGCCGAGGAGGTGATGATGTCGTCGTCGCGACCCTCGAACCAGAAGTAGCCGTCCTCGTCTCGGCTCGCCCTGTCGCCGGTGTAGTACCAGCCGTCACGGAACCGGGCTGCCGTGGCCTCGGGATCGCGGTGGTAGCCGCGGAATAGCCCCACCGGCCGGGGCTCGGCGCGCACCGCGACATCGCCGACCTCGCTGGCCGGGGCGGGCACGCCATCGGTGGTCATGATCTCGACGTCGTAGCCGGGCACCGGCTTGCCCATCGACCCCGGGCGCACCGGTACGGTTCGGAAGTTCGCCACCAGGCAGGTCGTCTCGGTCTGCCCGTAGCCGTCGTAGACGGTGAGCCCGGTGCCGTCCGACCACACGCGCAGCACCTCAGCGTTCAGCGGCTCCCCGGCGCTCGTGCAGTGCCGCAGGCCCGACAGGTCATAGGCGCGCAGGTCGGCCTGAACGAGCATCCGGTAGAGCGTGGGCGGCGCGCAGAACGACGTGATCCGGTGGCGGGCCAGCAGCGACAGGATGGCGTCGGCGTCGGGCCGGCCCAGGTTGACCTGGACGATCGCGGCGCGCTCGTTCCACTGGCCGAACAGGCTTCCCCACGCCGCCTTGGCCCAGCCGGTGTCGGTGACGGTCCAGTGCAGGTCGCCGGGCCGCAGGTCGTGCCAGTAGCGGGCGGTGCCGAGGTGGCCGAGCCCGTAGGCGGCGGTGTGGAGGACCATCTTCGGATACGACACGGTGCCGCTCGTGAAGTAGAGGAGCATCGGGTCTTCGCGGGAGGTCGGATCCGCCGGCGTGTCCCCGTCCCCGGCGTCGTCGAGAAGCTGCTCGAAGCTCGCCCAGCCCTCCGGCGGCGAGCCCCCGGCGGTCACGCAGAGGCGGTGCCGCACGCCGGCCGGGCGCAGATCGATGGCGTCGACCTTGGCCGCACCGTCGAGGTCGGTCACCGCCGCCACGGCCTCGCCGCGCTCGAGCCGGTAGGCGATGTCGCGCGGCGTGAGGATGTTGGGCGCCGGCATCGGAATCGCGCCGATGCGGATGGCGCCGAGAATGGCCGGGTACCAGGCCGGGATGCGCGGGAGCATGATGAACACGGGATCGCCGGCCCCGAGGCCGAGCTCGAGGAGCGCGCGCGCGGCGCGCCGCGACTCCCGGGCCACGTCGGCGATCGTCTGGCGCCCGACGACCTCCCCGGCTGCGTCGAGTGAGAGCAGGGCCAGGTCGTCCGGCGATGTCCGGGCCCAGGCTTCCACGATGTCGAGCACCGGGTTGAAGCGTTCCGGCACGTCGAGGCGGAACGCCTGGCGCTCGGCGGCGTAGTCCGTGAGCCGGGGCGGGGCGTCGCGCCCGGGGGGATCGGATGGGGATGGCGTCGATTGGGGCCCGGTCCTGCTCATCTCCACTGCCTTCCTGGTGCCCGCACCGCGTGCCTCGCTGTGACGGATCGAAGAACGCCCGCGCAAGCCGAGGAGGGGGATGGCGTGCGCGGGAGCGCAGGCGTATCAGGGCCACTCGTGGCCCGTCAACGTCCCGCAGCGGGGCCCTGCGTTCTCCGTCCTTTCGGCGGGGCGCCCGCCCGTCCGGATGGCGCATATTCCCGCCGGCGCGGTGGGCGGTGCGTGGTGGCGCTGCTAGAAGCGACCCGAGACGGTGCCGCCGACGCACCCGCGTCGGCGACTCCGACCGCACGACCACGTCCGGGAGGCTGGAATGAAGCAGCGAATCATGCCCGAGGATCACCAGTGGGACTGGAGCATGCCGGTCCCGTTCTCGCAGGGCTGGCGGGTCGGGAACCTGGTGTTCGTCGGCGGGCAGGTTTCGGCCGACCGGCAGGGCAACGCGGTGGGCGTGGGCGACATCGAGGTCCAGACCCGCAACACATTCGAGAACATCGGCAAGGTCCTGCGCGACGCCGGCGCGCAGTGGAGCGACCTGGTCAAGTTCAACACCTACTACGTCTTCGACGGGCCCGACGAGGAGCTCACGGCCTTCTGGGAGAAGATGACCAAGGTCCGCCTGGAGTTCCTCAAGGAGCCCGGCCCGGTCGGGACCGCCGTGCGCGTCGCCGGGCTGGCCTACCCCGACCTGCTCATCGAGGTCGAAGGCATCGCCGTCATCGACGAGTAGGTCCCCGCCCCGCCGGCCGGCGCACCCGATCCGACTCACGAGAGAGGCCGAGGATCCCGTGGAACAGTTCCCGATGTCTGGCGACGAGAGCGCGAGCCGAGGCGGTGCCTCATGAGCGCCGCCAATGGCCTCGTCCGCGACCGGGTGGTCGCCCTCGCGCAGGAGCTCGTCCAGATCCCGAGCGTGAACCCACCCGGGATGACGAAGGAGCCCTGTGACGTCGTCGCCCGCGAGCTCCGCGGGGCCGGCTTTTCAGTGCAGTACGTGGAGGAGACGCCAGGCTTCGTGAACGTCATCGGCGAGCACGTCTTCTCCGACGACGGCCCCACCCTCGTGTTCAACGGCCACCTCGACGTCGTGCCGCTCGGCGACAGCGAGGGCGAGTGGACGCACCACCCATGGGGCGCCGAGCTCGATGGCGGTCGGCTCTACGGGCGCGGGTCGCTCGACATGAAGGGCGCGGTGTCCGCCGTGATCGTGGCAGCCCAGGACGCCGTCGCGGCGGGCGCCGGCCTGCGCGGCCGGCTCGTCATCACGGCGGTCGCCGATGAGGAGCAGGGCGGCGGACGCGGGACCGGCGTGCTCGCACGCCAAGGCCTGGTGGCCGGGGACGGCGCCGTCGTCGTGGAACCCGGGGACGGCGGCATCGTCACCGCGCATCGCGGGCTGTGCTTCGTGCAGCTCACGGCGCACGGGCGCTCCGCGCACGCGAGCCAGCCCGAGGACGGGATCAACGCGGTGCAGATCATGGTCGACGCCCTCGTGACGATGCGCTCGCTGCAGCTCAGCCACACCCCGCATGCGGTGTTCGGCGGCCCAAGCGTCGTGCCCGGCACCACGATCCACGGCGGCCACAAGGCCAACGTGATTCCGGACACCTGCTCGGCGCTCATGGACATCCGCACGGTTCCGGGCATGGACCGCGACACCGTGGCCGCCGAGATCGCGGCGCACGCCGCGGAGCACGGCATCGACCCCGAGCAGCTCACCGTCGATATCACCAGCTGGGGCGAGCCGGGCGAAACCGACAACGACGCCCGCATCGTGTCGGTCTGCAGCGAGGCGTTCGCCGCCGAGTTCGGGCACGTGCCGGAGATCCGCACGATGCCGGCCTACACCGACGGCGGCTGGCTGGCCAACATCGCCGGCATCCCGACCGTGATGGCCTTCGGCCCCGGGGGGATCGCCGGCTGCCATGTCGTCGACGAGCACGTCGACATCGACGAGCTCGAGCGCTACACGCGCATCTACCGGTCGGTCATCGACCGGTTCCTGGGCCCGGACGGCTAGCGGCCGGGCGCCCCGCGGCGCGGCGCCTCAGAGCAGGCCGTGGCGGTCGGCCTGGACGACCGCGTGCAGGCGCGAAGTCGCCTGCAGCTTCTGGCGGAGCGTGGCGACGTGGCCCTTCACGGTGCTCTCGGCCAAGACGAGGCGGTCGGCGATCGCCCGGTTGGACAGGCCCTCAGCGAGGAGCTTGAGCACCTCGCGCTCGCGCGCCGTGAGCTGCACCGACTCGCCCCGCAGCGTGCGCGAGTACTCCACGGCAAGGCCCCGGGCGATGCGCGGATCGATCACGGTGCCCCCGGCCATGATCGTCACGAGGGCCTTCTCGATGTTGGACTCGGACGCGTCCTTGAGCATGCAGCCGTGCGCCCCGGCGGCCAGGCAGTCGCGGATCTCCTCCAGCTTGCCGTAGGCCGTGAACACGACCAGGCGGGCGGACGGGGCACGCGACAGGAGCTCTGCGCAGAGGAACGGCGCGTTCTCGCCCGGCATGCGCAGATCGAGCACGATGAGGTCGGGGGGATCTGCCGTCGCCTGCGCCAGTGCCTCCTTGCCAGTCGCAACCTGCGTGGCCACGGTGTCGGGGAACGCGTGCTCGGCCAGCGCCTGAAGCCCGCGGCGGGCAACCGGGTGATCGTCGATGACCAGGATCTTCATGCGGCGCGCACGGGCTCGGTCCCGCAGTGGTAGGGCAGCCGCAGCCGCACGATCGCCTCGCCTTCCTCGCCCAGGACGAAGTCCAGATCGCCGCGCAGCGCCTCGGCGCGGCCGCGCAGCAGCGAGAGCCCGCCGCGCGCGCTCAAGGCCGCTGCGCTCGAGGCCGCGACGACGGCTTGGTCGCTCTGCACGGTGAGGCTGAGCTCGCGCTCGCCGTAGCCCAGGTGCACCACGACCAGGTGGGCGCCGCCGTGCTTGATGGCGTTGCGGATCCCCTCGTGCACCGTGTCGCAGATGAGCGTCTCGTGCGCCTCGGGCAGGGGCCGCGACTCCCCGGCAGTGACCACGCGGATCGACACGTCGCCCAGCTGCTCGAACGCCCGCGCCTCGGCGTCGAGCGCGACCGCCAGCCGCAGCCGGGACGGGACCTCGTTGATGTGGTGCAGGGTGTCGCGCAGCTCGGCCCCGGCCTGCGAGGCGAGCGTCTCGATCGACGTGAGGGCGTCGGCGAGCCGGATCGGATCGCCAGCCTCGCGCGTGCGCTTGGCCTCCACGCCGATCGTGAACAGCGTCTGGGCGACCGAGCTGTGCAAGGCGGTGGCCAGCCGCTGGCGCTCCCGCAGGACGTTGATCTCGCGCTGACGCTCGTTCCCGCGGGCCTGGTCCATCGCGATCCCGGCGAACGTTCCGATCGCGGCCAGCGTGTCGAGCGCGCGGTCGCCCAGGAATCCTGGAGAGCGGATGGCGACGTAGAGCAGCGAGTCGACGCCGAGCGCCGTCGGAACCGGAACGCAGGCGATCCCGCGCAGGCCCTCCTGGTGGACCACCACGTCGACGAACTCGCGCGTGATGCTGTCGTCGGTCAGGTAGTCGTGGACCGCCATCGGCCGCCGCAGCGAGGCGACCCGCCCCCCGAGGCCGGCCATGAGGGGGATCGCGATGTCCTGGAACGCTGGCGTCGTCGTGCCGCGCGTCGCGCCCATCACGTACACGTTGGGGTCGCGCCGGGCCGTCGCCACGAACGCGGCGTCGGTGCCGAGCAGCTCGCCGGCGCCGTCCACCGCCGCTTTCAGGATCGAGTCGGCGTCCTGCCGCACGGCCACCCGGCGAGCGACGTCGTGCAGGGTCATCCCGTTGGCCCCGGCCCCCGCGCTAGAGCGGGCTGCCGAGGTGGTGGAAGCCGCCGTCGAAGTAGAGCAGCGGCGAGCCACTCGAGCGCGGGTGCGCCGACACGACGTCGGTCACGCGACCGAGAATGATCGCGTGGTCGCCGCCGTCGAAGATCTGGTCGAGCTCGCAGTCGACGTGCGAGAGCGCCCCTTCGACCATCGGCGCCGCCGTCCCGATCCCCTGGACGACGACCGCCGGGTCGTCGAGGAACTTCGCCGCGCCGCGGGCTGAGCCGAATTGGGCCAGCCGCTTGTGGGCGTTCCCGAGCAGATCGACCCCGAAGGTCGCCCCGCCCTCGATCGCCTGGCAGGTGGCCGTGTTGCGCATGAGCGAGACCAGGATGCGCGGCGGGTCGACCGACAGCGAGCAGCAGGAGGTGACCGTGACGCCCCACGGCCGGCCGTCGACGTACGTCGTGATCAGGACCACGCCCGACGCCAGCGCCCGCATCGTCTCGCGGAAGCTGGCCGAGACGGTCGGCGGGCCGGCGAGTGCCGCCGGCCCCGGCACGGCCGCCGGACGGGCGAACACGTAGATGGTGCTGCCGTCGAGCGCCTCGGCCGCGGACTCCTCGTAGTACTCCTCGCTCACCAAGTGCAGTTCCACCGACGGCCTCCCTTCCCGCCCGGATCTCGGACGTCAATTGAGACCGAATATAGGCGGCGACGCTGTCAAGCGCCAGCGATCGCCAGTGCTTTTTGACGGGTCGCGGGACGGCTCGACGGCCTATCGCCCTAGGCAGCGGCGCCCCTCGTTGCTAGACAGCCGCCAGCGGCGCTCTCGCGAGGGTCGCGCCAATCCAGAGACCGAGGGTGGTGAGCGCCGTGGAGCAGTTCCTGATGTCTGGCGACGAGTACAAGGAGAGCCTTCGCGACGGGCGCCGCATCGTGGCGGGCGGCCAGCAGGTCGAGGACGTCACGACGCATCCGGCGTTCGCCCCGGCGGTCGACCGATGGGCTGAGTGGTTCGACGCCCAGCTCGCCCCTGAGACCCAGGACCTCACCACGTTCGTGCACCCCGATCTCAATGCCCGGGTGAGCGCCGGCTGGCTCGTGCCCCGCTCGGCGGCCGACTACCAGACGCGCCGGAACCTCCTGAACTACTCGACCGACCAGACGCTCGGCATGTGGGGCCGGCCGCCCGACTACGGCCCGACCTTCACGATGGGCTTCATCGCGGAGGAGATGCGGCTGGAGGAGCGCGAGCCCGGGTCGGCCGCGAAGATCGAGGCGTTCATCGAGCACGCCACCCGGCACAACCTCACCAGCGCCGACCTCGTCACCGAGGCGCAGTCGGACCGCTCGGCTCCCGCGGCGCAGAACCCGGGGCGGCTGCGGTGTGTGGAGGAGCGCGAGGACGGGATCGTGCTCTACGGGGCCAAGCCGGTGGCGTCGGCGGCGGCCCAGAGCCACATCACCACGATCGGCACGCTCCTGAGCCCCGGCATCGACGCGGACTCGATCATGTGGGCGGTGTGTCCGATCAACTCCGAGGGCATCACGCTCGTCTCCCGTGAGCCGTTCGTGGAGCACGAGTGGAACCCGGAGGACCATCCCCTCAACCACCGGGGGGAGGAGCCCGACACGTTCATGATCTTCGACCACGTCTTCCTGCCCCGCGAGTACCTCTTCAGCTTCCGCAATCCCGAGACGCTCAAGCTCTATCTGGAAGTCGGGGCGCTCGCCCTCTGGCACATCCTGGCCCGCCTGGCGCGGCGCGCCGAGATCTTCGCCGCCACCGCCAAGATGATCGTCAACGTCCTGGGCACCGAGCGCATCCCCGCCGTGCGGGCTGCCGTCGCCGACGTCCAGGCCTACGCGGCCGCGCTGAAGGCCTTCACGATCGCCGGCGAGCACGGGGGATCGCACACCGAGAGCGGGGTGTTCGTTCCTGACCCGGCCCTCATCACCGCCGGCCGCCTGCAGTCCATCGTCCAGTACCCCAGGGTCATCCAGACTCTGCGCGACCTCAGCGGCCAGGGCCTCGTCAGCCGCATGACCCAGGCCGACTGGGACCGCGAGGACGTCGGCCCCCTGCTCGACGAGTTCCTCCCCGGCCACCACATCACCGCCCGCGGCAAGAACCGCTTCTTCAACTTCGTCTGGGACCTCACCTGCAGCAGCCACGCCAGCCGCGTCGCCCTCTTCGAGAACACCAACGCCACGCCGCCCCCCACCATCCGCCAGCACCTCTACGAGGTCTACCAGGACCAGGCCATGATCGACCACCTCTCCAAGCTCGCCCACATCGAGTTCGACCAGCTCGAAGCCGCGCAGACGTGAGCGCGCCGGCGCTCGAGCTCGCGGCGGCCCTCCACGCCGCCTACAACGCCCACGCGGCCAAGGACGCCGGGGCGTTGTACGCGGCCGGCGCCACCCACACCGACGTGGCCCTCGAGCGCGAGGCGAGCGGCCCTGAGAACATCGCTCGCGGCCTGGCAAGTTTCCTGCGCTGCTTCCCCGACGCCCACTGGGAGGCCGGCGAGCCGATCGGCGGTCGCGGCGACGCCGCGGCGATCACCTACCGCCTCACCGGCACGCTCAGCGCGCCGATGGGCCCGCTCGAGCCGTCCGGGCAGCGGCTCGACCTCCGGGGCGTGCTCATCGTGCGCGCCGGGAACGGCGGGATCGCCGCCACCGAGGACTACTGGGACAGTGCGACGTTCCGCCAGCAGATGAGCCCTGCGTGAGAGGAACACAGATGCCTCCCTCTTACAGCCACGGCACCTCCGACGTCTGCCTCCTGGGCGAGACGATCGGCGAGAACCTCGCCCGGGCCGTCGCCCGCGGCCCCGACCACCCGGCGCTCGTGAGCCGCCACCAGGGCCTGCGCTGGACCTACGGCGAGCTCGGCGAGCGGGTCGACCGGCTGGCCAGCGGGCTCCTGGCCGCCGGGATCGAGAGGGGCGACCGGGTGGGGATCTGGTCGCCGAACTGCGCCGAGTGGGTCCTCGTCCAGTACGCCACCGCGGCGATCGGCGCGATCCTCGTGAACATCAACCCCGCCTACCGGACCCACGAGCTCAACTACGCGCTCACGCAGTCCGGGGTCCGGCTGCTGGTGAGCGCCACCGAGTTCAAGACCAGTGACTACCGCGCGATGGTTGCCGAGGTGCAGGACGACTGCGCCGGCCTGGAGCGCACGGTCTTCCTCGGAAGCCCCGAGTGGGCGGAGCTGGCCGGGACCGCCGCCGCGCCGGAGGCGCTCGCCCGGCGCGCCGCCGAGCTGGCCTTCGACGACCCGATCAACATCCAGTACACGAGCGGCACCACGGGCTTTCCGAAGGGCGCCACGCTCAGCCACCACAACATCCTCAACAACGGCTTCTTCGTCGGCGAGCTCTGCGGCTACACCGAGGCCGACCGCGTCTGCATCCCGGTGCCCTTCTACCACTGCTTCGGCATGGTCATGGGCAACCTCGGCTGCACGTCGCACGGCGCCTGCATGGTCATCCCTGCGCCGTCGTTCGAGCCCGAGGCGACGCTGCGAGCGGTCGCGCAGGAGCGCTGCACGTCGCTGTACGGCGTGCCGACGATGTTCATCGCGGCCCTCGAGCATCCACGGTTCGCCGAGTACGACCTCGCAAGCCTGCGGACGGGGATCATGGCCGGATCGCCGTGCCCCACCGAGGTGATGAAGCGCGTCGTCTCCGAGATGCACATGTCGGAGGTCTCGATCTGTTACGGGATGACCGAGACCTCGCCCGTCTCGACCCAAACCCGGCGCGACGACGAGCTCGAGCGCCGCGTCGCGACGGTGGGCCGCGCCGGCCCCCACGTCGAGATCAAGGTCGTCAATCCGGAGACGGGGCTCACCGTGCCCCACGGAGAGCCGGGCGAGTTCTGCACCCGCGGCTACAGCGTGATGCTGGGCTACTGGGAGGACCCGGAGCGCACGGCCGAGGCGATCGACGCCGGCCGGTGGATGCACACGGGCGATCTCGCGACGATGGACGAGGCGGGCTACTGCAGGATCGTTGGCCGGATCAAGGACATGGTCATCCGCGGCGGGGAGAACATCTACCCGCGCGAAGTCGAGGAGTTCCTCCACGGCCACCCCGACATCAGCGACGTGCAGGTCGTCGGCGTGCCGGACGACCGCTACGGCGAGGAGCTGTGCGCCTGGGTGCAGCTGCGCGAGAGCGCGAGCCTGTCGGAGGAGGAGGTCCGCGAGTACTGCGGCGGACAGCTCGCGCACTTCAAGATCCCGCGCTACGTGATGTTCGTGGCGGAGTTCCCGATGACGGTCACCGGCAAGGTCCAGAAGTTCAAGATGCGCGAAGCGGCGATCGCGGAACTCGGGCTCCAAGCCGCAGCGCTGACCGAGACAGCCTGACGAGCCGGCGCCCGCCCGCCGTGGCCGCCATCGCGCTCGCTCTCGTGTCGGCGCTGGCCTGGGGGTCGGCCGATTTCGTCGGCGGCATGCAGGGCAAGCGCGTCGCGGTTCCCGTCGTGCTGCTCGTCGCCTTCGGGCTCGAGGCCGGGGCGTTCGCCCTCGCGACCGCGGCCAGCGGCGACAGCTTCCCCGGCCTCGGCGGGGTGTGGCCGGCCCTGGCCGGCGGCGTCGCGGGGACACTCGGCGCCACCTGTCTCTTCACCGGGCTTGCGATCGGGACGATGAGCATCGTCGCCCCGATCTCCGGCCTGAACGCCGGGCTCCCGGTGATCGTCGGCGTGGCGACCGGCGACGCCCTCTCCGCCGTGCAGGCCGCGGGGATCGTCGCGGCGACCGGTGGCGCCGTCCTGGCCTCGATGGAGGAGCACGAGGATGCGATCCGGGCGCGGGAGGCCCGGCTGGGGGTCCTGCTCGGGTTCGGCGCCGCGCTCGGGCTCGGCTGCTACGCCGTCGGCACCGACGCGGTGGCCGACGCCAGCGTGTGGTGGTCGCTCCTGGGCGCCAAGGCGGCGTCGCTGCTCCTGATCGCCGCCGTCGTGGCCGTGCGCCGGCCCCACGCGCCCCGCACGGCCACCGCCTACCTGCCGCTCGCGGCGATCGGCTGCCTCGACCTGCTCGGGAGCACGTGCTACGTAATCTCGAGCACGCTGGGCCTGCTCAGCGTCGTAGGCGTGGTCGCCTCCCTCGCCCCGCTCACCACAGTGCTGCTGGCGATGACGCTCCTGCACGAGCGGATCCGGACCGTCCAGGCGGTCGGCGTGACGGCGACGTTCGTCGGCATCGCGCTCCTGGCGGCCGGGTAGCCGGTCAGCGGCGCGCGGCGGCGTCGTAGCCGCCATCCACGACCAGCGCCTGTCCGCAGACCTGTGCGCTGAGCGGGGAGAGCAGGAAGCAGGCCGCATCGGCCGCCGGACGGGGGTCCGCGGGGTCCCAGCCGAGCGGGGCGGCGGCGTAGCGCCTGAGGACGTCGGCAGCGTGGCCGGGCTCGTGCGCGGCGATGGTCGCCACCGGCCCCGTGCGCAGGAGATTGATGCGCAGCCCGCCGGCGCCGTGCTCGGCGGCGAGGCGCTGCACCCCGTCGCGGATGGCGGTGTCGCCCCGGCTCTCCCAGGCGGCGGGCGCGGCAGGATCGAAGTCGTGGAGGACTACGGCAGTCGTCCGCCCCTGGGCCACGGCGGCCGCCGCCTCGAGCGTGCGGGCGAGCTCGCCGAGCATCCGGAAGCGCTCGGCGACACTGGCCGGCGCGGGCCGGGAGAAGTGCGGGCCGTACGGCCGCGGGCCCGACCGGGTCAGCGGCAGGAAGATGCCGTCCGCCCCGTGCAGCGGGCCGGCGCCCGCCTCGGCGTCCAGGAGGGCGGGCTCGCGCGGCAGCCCCTCGGCTACGAGCCCCGTCAGGCGGCTAAGACCGGCCGGCGCGGCCAGGACGACTTCGGCGCCGAGCACCTGAGCACGGGCGGCCACGGCGAAGCTCAGAGACTGGCGGGTGACGAGGCCGAAGATCGCGATGCGGTGCCCGGCCAGGACAGGGCCGGCGCTCGCGCTGGCGCCGGGCGCGGCGCCAGCGCCCGGAAGCCGGGCCACCGGCGGAGGTGCCTCATGTCGCAGGTGGGGCGGCATCGTGAGTGCCTGGGTGCCGCCGGTGGCATGGGGGCGGCACCCAGGCGGCCTCCGAGAGGGGAGGACGGCGAACGTATCCGGGCGGCTGTGATTGCGTCCAATACCTCTTTCGTGCTTTGTGATCGCGATATAGGATCAGTTGATGGAGATCCGCCAGCTGCGCTACTTCATCGCGGTCGCCGAGGACCTGCACTTCCGCAAAGCCGCCGCGCGGCTGCACATGTCCCAGCCGCCCCTCAGCCACCAGATCCGGCGCCTCGAGCAGGAGCTCGGCTTCGCCCTGCTGCACCGCACCCGGCGCCGCGTGGAGCTGACCGCTGCCGGACGGTCCTTCCTGGCCGACGCCCGCGCGACCATCGCCCGGCTCGACGCGGCGGCCGAAGCTGCCCGGCGCATCAGCGCCGGGGACGCCGGCCGCCTGCGCATCGGCTTCGTGGGGTCCGCCCTGCTCTCCGTGCTCCCGGCCGCCGTGCAGCGATTCCGCACCCGGCACCCCGGGGTCCACGTCGAGCTGCGCGAGCGCTCGACCGAGGACCAGCTGCGGGCGATCCGAGCCGGGACCATCGACGTCGGTTTCGTTCCGCGCCCCAGCGAGGTCGGGGCGCTGGCAGCCCACACCGTGCTGCGCGAGCGCGCCGTCGCCGCGCTCCCGGCGGCCCACCCGCTCGCGACGCTGCGCCGGGTCCCGCTGCGCCGGCTGGCCTCGGAGCCGCTCGTGCTCTTCCCCCGCTCCCAGGCGCCGGGCCTGCACGACACGCTCATGGCCAGCCTCACCGCCACGGGCGCCGTTCCGCGCATCACCCAGGAGGCCGAGGAGACCCAGACGATCGTCGGCCTCGTCGCGGCCGGCCTGGGCGTCTCGCTCGTCCAGGCCTCGGTGCAGCGGCTCGCTCTTCCCGGCATCGCCTACCGCCCGCTCAGCCCCGCCCCGATGATCGAGCTCGCGGCGGTCACGAGCCCCGGCCCGGCGAGCCCGGCCGCTCGCGCGCTGCTCTCGAGCCTCGAGCGCGCGTCCGGCTGAGCACGGCTCGGGCGATTGGGTAGGGTCGCGGCCCCGTGGCGGCCCTCCAGGAGATCCCCGTCGCGCCCGCGCCGCCGGAGCGGTTCCGGCCGGTGATCGGTGCCGACTACGCCCAGATCGAGGCGGCGATCGAGACCGCCGCCCGCGTCCTGGAGGGGCGCGCGATCTGGCACGTGAACTCCACGGCCCGGGGCGGCGGCGTCGCCGAGATGCTCCAGTCCCTGCTCGCCTACGCCCGCGGCGCGGGAGCCGACGTGCGCTGGCTGACCATCGGCGGCACTCCCGACTTCTTCCACGTCACCAAGCGACTGCACAACCGCCTGCACGGGACGCCGGGCGACGGCGGCGAGCTCGGCGACGCCGAGCGCGCGATCTTCGAGGACACCCTGCGCGATGCCGCCGGCGAGCTCCGCGAGCTCGTCCGGCCGGGCGACATCGTCTACCTGCACGACCCGCAGCCCGCGCCGCTGGCCCGGCTGCTCGATCACGAGGACATCGCCTACGTCTGGCGCTGCCACGTCGGCGTCGACCGCCCCAACGACCTCGCCCGCAGCGCCTGGGACTTCCTGCGGCCCTACATCCAGGGGGCGGACGCCTGCGTCTTCTCACGGCGCGAGTTCGTCTGGGAGGGGCTCGATCCGGACCGCATCTGGATCATCCCGCCGTCCATCGACGCCTTCTCGGCCAAGAACCAGGACCTGGCGCCGGCATCGGTGCACGCGATCCTTGCCACGATCGGCCTCGGCCAGAACGGCGGCGACGCCCCGGTGTTCCGGCGCCAGGACGGGAGTGTCAGCCGGGTCAACCGCCTGGCCGAGATCGACCAGGACGAGCGGATCCCCCTCGACGCGCCGCTCCTGGCCCAGGTCTCGCGCTGGGACCGGCTCAAGGACCCCGCGGGCGTTATCCGCTGCTTCGCCGAGCACTGCCGCCATCCGTCGGCCCGCCTGGTCCTGGCCGGCCCGTCGGTCGCCGAGGTGGCCGACGACCCCGAGGGGATCGAAGTTCTGGAGGAGGTGCGCCGCCAGCGGCTGGGCCTGCCCGCGGCGATCCGGCGGCGCGTGCATCTCGCCTGCCTGCCGATGGACGACGTGAGCGAGAACGCCGCGATGGTCAACGCCGTCCAGCGCCGCGCCGATGTCGTGCTCCAGAAGAGCCTGGCCGAGGGATTCGGGCTCACCGTGGCCGAGGCGATGTGGAAGGCCCGCCCCGTGGTCGCGTCCCGCATCGGCGGCATCCAGGACCAGATCGTCGACGGAGTGTCCGGCATGCTCATCGACCCCGCCGACCTGGCCGCCGTGGGCGCGGCGATCGACGGGCTGCTCGGCGATCCCGCTGCCGCCGGCCGCATGGGCCTCGCCGCCAAGGAGCGCGTGCGCGAGCGGTTCCTCGGCAGCCGCCACCTCGTCCAGTACATGCGCGAGATCGAACGGCTGCTCCAGACGCTGCCGTAGCCCGGCGGGCGCGGGGGCCTGGCCCGGCGGGGCCCGTCAGGGTTTTGGCGCAAAGACGCTCGCGCGAGTCCGCACACGCCGTGCGGCGCCGTGCGGACGCGACCGCCCCGGGCCAGGCGTAGCGTGCGGCGCATGGGAGTCCCGCGCACTGCCGGTTGCCGCGCCGCTGCCGTCGCCGGCGTGGTGCTGGCCCTCGTCGTCGCCGCTCCGGCCAGCGCCGCCTGGCAGAAGCCGGTGGACGTCGGCGCCGGCGCACTCGAGAACGCCTCGTTCCTCTATGACTGCGGCGCGCTGGCCTGCCCGCCGTCCGACCACGTGCTGGGACGCTTCCGCATGACCGGCCCGCGCAGCGGCGTCGGCGCAATCACCCTGCCGGGGCTCATCGTCGTGAGCCAAGAGAGCGGGAAGGTCGTCGCCGGCCAGGTCCCGACCGAGACCAACGGGCTGCGCTACGAGGTGGACAGCCGCCTGTACGGCGTCACGATGCGCGACGGCGTCTGGAAGCTCACCGACCTCAACGCCTCCGCGTACGAAGCGCCGCCCTGGGAGCAGCTGAGCTTCGACCTCGGCGTCGACGCCGCCGGAAACGCGACCCTCCTGTACGTCGACTACGGCGCCGGCGCCAAGGGCGAGAACATCCTCATGGTGCGTCAGAACGTGGGCGGCGCCTGGCGGTCACCGATCCAGCTCGACCAGCCCAGCGTCGGCCAGCCCGGCGAGGATCTGCACTGGGCCCCGCGCCTCGCCGTTTCCCCCAACGGCAACGCCTCGGTGTTCTTCGAGGACTGGGTGTGCCCGAACGGCGCGTCGTACTGCTCGACCGTGCCCGAGTGGACCCGCCAGCGGCGCGGCGGCCAGTGGCTGCCTCCCCAGGTCGTCTTCCAGGAGGGGCGGCCGCCGGCTTCGACGGCCACGACGGTGACCGACGACGGCACCGCGACCATGCTGTGGTCGCGCTACCAGCCCGGCGTCCCGGTCGACACGGCCCCGATCCAGCTCATGGGCCGCACGCTCTCGGCTGGCCTGCTCGGCCCGGCCGCGATCGGGCCGGCCGGCGGCGGGGGCGAGATCCACGCGGTCGCCAGCCCGGGCGGCCGCAACCTGCTCACCGTCGAGACGCCGACCCAGGTCAGCACCCGCCACGCCCTGCTCGCGAGCACGCTGGCCGGCGGCGTGTGGACGGCACCGGTGACGCTCTCGACGCAGCGCGGCATCGGCGACAGCTTCATCCAGCTCACCGGCTCCGCGGACGCCGCCGACCTCCTCTACCTCGACGACCCCTGGACGGCGAGCAGCGAGGAGCGCGGCGAGCAGGTCCCCGATCTCAAGCACCGGCGCCTGCTCTGGCGCCGCTACGTCAGCGGCGCGTGGCAGGCTCCGCGCCCGGTCGACGGCGGCCTGCCCTCCCCCGCGCCCCCGTCGGTCGTCGGGCCCGACGACGTCGCCGCCGGCGGCGGCACCATCGCCTTCGCCGCCGGCGCGCTCACGCCCGACGGGCTGCGCGGGGCCGACCGGATCTACGCCGCCCGCATCGATTCCGGCACGCCGACGGCGCCGCAGCCGATCGACAACGGCACCGGCGGCTGGACCCACACGGTGGCCGTCGACCGCTGGAACGGCGCCAACGGCGCCGCGCTCTTCACGCAGCTCGCGCCGGACGGCAACGTCCGCCTCTACGGGGTCGAGGACCTCGCCGCGGGCCGGGTGGCTCGCGCCAAGCCCTTCGGGCGCGAGCTCTGCACCGACCTCATCGGCCAGATCGCGGGCTGCGTCGCCAGCAGCCTCGACCTGGTCCGGGCCAGCGAGGCCACGCCCAGGCTCGCCGCCGACGGCGCGCTCGTCGTGTCCGGCACCGCCGTGACCGTGCCCCGGACCGTGCGCGCGACCGCCGCGGCCACCCGCGTCCTGAAGCGCGGCACGGTCAAGGTGGCGGTCGAGCAGGCGGCCTCGCGGCACCGCTGCCGCTGGTGGTCGACGGCCCGCCGGCGCTTCCTCGCCGGCAGCTGCCGCAAGCCGCGCTTCGTGAAGACGAGCGTGCGCAACGGGCGCTTCCGCCTGCGCCTGCCCGGGATGCGAACGGGCACGATCACGGTCTGGACCGCCGCGGCCTCGGCCCGCCGCTCGCAGCAGGTGCTGCGCCTCGGGCGCAGCAAGCGGACGGTCACGCTGCGCCGCCGCGGATGAGCGCCGCCGGCCGGCGTGTCCGGGACCCGCGCGGTCGTGCCGGTAGGCTCGCCGCCATGCCCGCCCGCGCTGTCCGAGCCATCGCCGTCGCCGCCGGGGCGCTCCTGCTCGCGGCGCCGGCGGCTGCGGCGCGACCGCCGGTGCTCGAGGCCTTGAACGCCCAGCGCGCTGCCAACGGGCTGCCGGCGGGGCTGACCGAGAACCCGCAGTGGTCGGCGAACTGCGACCTGCACGAGCGGTACATGGCGCTGAACTCGTACTTCGGCCACGACGAGGACCCGGCCAAGCCCGGCTACACCGCTGGCGGCGCCGAGGCCGGCCGCAGCTCGGTGCTGACGACCGGGGGCTGGCCGAGCGCCACGCGCGACCCGTTCGAGGACGCGCCGATCCACCTCATGCAGCTGCTCGCGCCGGGCCTCTCGGTCACCGGCTTCTCCCAGACTGGCGGGTGCGTCTATACCTGGCCCGGCTACCAGCGCGCGGCGCCGGCCGCGACCCAGTACTTCTCCTACCCGGGTCCCGGAACGTCCGGCTGGCCCGCCCGCCAGGTCACGGCCGAGTTCCCGTTCACCCCGGCCGAGCTGCTCGGGCTGAAGAACCCCACCGGGCCGCACGTCTACCTCTTCACGTTCGGGCCCGAGCGCCCCAAGCTGTCCGGCGCCGCGCTGCGCGGGCCCGGCGGCGCGGTCCCTGTGCGGTTCCTGCCCAGCGTCAGCGGCGGGCGGGCGGACGGCTACCTGCCACCCGGCGGCATCGTCATCCCCGCCTCCCCCCTGGCAGCGGCGAGCGACTACGTGCTCACGGCCACGTGGAGCACGGGCGGCGGCGCGAGCCACGTGCAGACGGTGCGGTTCCGCACGGCAGGCGCCGCCAAGCCGGTGCGCGGGCTCCGCGTCCGGTCGGGCTTCACGGTCGCGGGCCGCCGGGCCACCCTGCGGATCGTCACGCCGGCCGGGGCCGCCGGCCGGCGGATCACGGTCAGGATCGTCCTGCGCGGGCCGGCGCGGACCGTCCGGCGCACGAGCCGGATCACCCTGGGCCCAGGCGCCGCGGTGACGGTGACCACGCCGGCGTCCGGGCGGGGGAAGACGTTCCGGCTGACCGTCGCGGGCACGGTGCCGGCGTTCGAGACCGTCAGCGCCCGATATCGGGCGCAGCGGTTCGCGATCTCCCGATCCTGGCGCGGCCGCTGATGGCCGGCGGGGAGCCCGAGCCCGGCCTCGATCCCGACCCCGGCCGATTCACCCGCCGCGGCCTCCTCGAGCGCCAGGCGGCCCTCGGCGCGGGCGCCCTCGCGTCCAGCGCGCTGCTCGGCGGCCTGGCCCCAGGCCCGGCCGCGGCCGACCCCGGCCTCGCGCTGCACCCGCAGCTCTACCCGCTGCCCGGCTTCACGCCTGAGATCGACCTGCGCGGCAAGGTCGCGGTGATCACGGGCGCCTCCACCGGCATCGGCCTGGAGACCGGCAAGGCGCTGGCCGCGCGCGGCGTCCGCGTGATCGGCACCTCGCGCGACGCAGCGAGCGTGCGGCGCCAGCCGGCGTTTCCGCTCCTGGATCTCGACGTGGCCGACCCGAAGTCGATCAGCGCCTTCCGCGGCAAGCTCAAGCGCCGCCTCGGTGCCAAGGGCCACGTCGACATCCTCGTCAACAACGCCGGGCGCGGGATCGTCGGCAACGTCCTGCCGCCTGGCGGCGGGGAGCGCCGCTACTTCGAGCGGCTCGATCTCGGGTTCCGGACGGACTACGCCGGGCACCTGCTCGTGACCAGGGCGCTGCTCCCGCTCCTCCCGCCGAGCGGGTACGCACGCGTCTGCTTCACGACGTCGATCGTCGCCTACACGGTCTCGACCGGCGCGCTCACGTCCCTGCACGCCTACACCGCGATGAAGCGCGCGCTGCTGGCGTCGGCGAATGCCTGGCGCGCGACGCTCGAGCGCACGGGCAGCCACATCGGCGTGACGACGCTCAGCCCGTACGTCGTCAACACTCGGTTTCCCGACAACTTCATCCTCACCGAGCCGGCGCCTCGCGGCTCGGCGCTCGCCCGGCAGGTCGGCCTCCTGAGGACGGCGTTCCGGGCCGGCCTGCCCTCGTCGCTGGCCGGCACGGCCTACTGGCAGCTGCTCAGCACGCGCCGCCCGCCGGCGAACGCCGCGGCCGGCTCGGCGGCCGAGCCCTACGCGACGATGGGAACCAACCAGCTCACCGCGGCGACGATCCTCGGCGAGAACGACCAGGCGGCGATCCGGTTCGGCTAGTGGTTGCTTCGCCCTGCTCGATGCCCGGATACGCCGTCCGGTAGGCGGCGAGGATGGTGTCGAGCGGCAGGTCGGCGTAGACGCCGCGATCGCGCACGTACTCCATGTGGCGCGTGCCGCTGCCCGTGAAGGCGTGCAGGAGCGCGTCGCGGGTGCCGTCGAACTCCAGCGGCGGCACGCCGAACCAGGCACACAGCCCGGCATTGAACGTGGGGCTGGCCTTTGTCCAGCGCCCGCCGATGTAGAGCGTGCTGTAGCCGTGGTAGACGAAGAGGTCGGTCCCCATGCGCTCGCGCAGGCGGTCGGACTGCAGGTGGTTCTTCACGTCGGCGAACCCGAGCCGCGACGGGATGCCGGCCGCCCGCGCGGCTGCCGTCAGCGCGACGGCCTTCTGGACGCAGTAGCCGCTGCCGGCCTCGAGCACGGCGCTGGCCCGGTAGTCGTCCGGATCGGCGGGGATGCGGTAGGGGTCGTAGCGCACGCCGTCGCGGATGGCGGCGAAGAGCCGCCGCGCGACCTCGTGCTCGTCCGCGGCGCCGGCACCGGCCTCGCCGGCGAGGCGCCGGACCGCGTCGCTGTCGCGGTCGAGGAAGGCCGTCGGGCGGAGGTCGCCGGGCGTTGGCGGATCGGCGGCCTCGAGCGGCCGGGGTTGCGGCTCGGCGGGCATCACGCCTTCGGACGATACGGGCTCGGCCCGGCCGGCCTGCGCCCGGCCGAGCCGGCCGCATCGCGGCTGCCGGCGCCGGAGCCGCTACGGCGTCGGGAAGAGCGCCCCGCCGGTGATCCGGGCGACCCGGCGGGTGTAGGGGCCGGAGGAGTCCCGCAGCACCTGGCGCACGGACCGGCAGACGCCGCCGCCATGCATGCCTCCCACGGTCCGGCCGCTCTGGATGACCTGGATCGAGAGCGCAAACCGAACCCCCGACCCGGGCGCGTTGGGACTGCAGCTGATCTCCACGCCCCTCGTGTCGAAGCCGAGGAAGGACGAGTAGCGACGCTGGAACTCGGCCTCGACCCGCAGCGGGGGCCTGGCTCCGGTCGGCCGCAGGAACTCCCCGGCGCCGGTGTAGCGGTACGTCACGGTGGAGGTCGCCCTCCCCACCGGCCTGGGCGCCTGTGATCCCCGCCGCACGCGGATCACGACCGAGATCGGATGCTGGTCACGCGCCTGGAGGAACGAGACGCCGTTCTTCGGCGGCAGCACGAAATCCAGGTAGAACCCGGCTCCCCTCGGCGCGCGGCTGGCGCCGAAGCTCTTGTACCGGGTGACGAGCTGTGCCGTGGTGGCCACCGGGAGCGGCACCCGGACCGGGAGGTCGAGCCCGGCTGTGGCCGCGCACGCGTCGGTGGCCGGCTGGCCGAGGTCGAGCATGTAGTGCACGTCGATGTGCACCGTCCGCGCCGTCGCTGGCGCCGTGAAGGCGAAGACCTGGCGGCCGCTCGCGGCATCCTGGCGGGGCGTCAGCGCCACGCCGGGGCTGCTCGCCGTCACGCTGCCGTCACGGAGCTCGGCCCACCGGCCGGTGACGGGCCGGAACGCCTGCTCGGGGATCACCGCAACCCGGTAGCGGCCCCCGGCAGCCAGGACCGAGGTCTCGAACGAGTCGGCACGGTCCGTCTCGATCAGCGCCGGCGGCTTGATGCCCGCAAGGTCCGCTGCCGTGCACGGGCGGACGGCCCCGTGGGCGGCCGCCGGCGCCA
>WBZU01000141.1_pt1 | contig 71586 bp, 60 predicted proteins | sample 5204311 | NCBI WGS metagenome assembly WBZU01 (sample SAMN12344359, study PRJNA552823) | activated sludge metagenome | biome: Activated sludge suspended growth; feature: Nitrification reactor; material: Wastewater; isolation source: activated sludge from nitrification reactor of wastewater...
GCACCCCGAGGTCATTGAAGTCCTCGTTTAAGCCCTCAGATACTTTATTAAAAAGGAATGCGGAGTGAGGTACAACGCAAACCGCTTAAAATTTAGTTTTCTTGAATTCCAAACACAGCCGGCTCCCTGCTCAATCTCCAGACAACATCGCTACAGCTTTTTCGTTTTTTGCTTGGCACAGAGATATATTTTGAGTCAAGTGTGCGACTTGAGTATTGGTTTAATTGGTAGCAATGAAAGCGGATTTATGTCTACAAACCAACAAAATGATCGATAAGAAATCGCTTTTTTAGGAAAATCCACAATTTGCTCCAAAAATGGACATTCTGATTCGTACTCAACGTGAAATAGTGCACGGGCACGGTATAGCTAAGCAAATAAAATGAAAATATGCAAAAAGACACTTGGTGTGTTTCCATCAGGATTTCATTGCGTGGCTTGGAAGCAAATTTTTTGGGGAACAATCGTAAATGATCAGAATGTTTAATCACTGGTTTACTTGGCGTAGCGTGGCCGGGATTCTGTTCGATTTTTCGTTTCTGATCGTCAGCCTTTTCATTTCGCTGATGTGGATCAACAGCGGCCTTCCAGTCAATGTGAATCAACTATTCACTTTTGCAGTAATTTTTGGGCTGGTAATGCTAGCCATAAACTCCCTGCTGGGCTTATATCAACGCGTTTCTGGTCGCTCTTCTGCCGAAACACGCGCCCGCGCAGTGCTCTCTCTCTATCTGGCCATACCGGTTGCCTACGGCCTATACGCGCTACTTCCAATTTCTACGGTCAACCGTGACTTGATCCAACTTTCCGCCATGTCAGCTGCCTTCGGCATGCTTGTGACCCGCGTAGGCGCAAGTCACACCTCAGCAACCAAAATGCTGCGTCGCCGCATAATGGTATTCGGGACAGGACATCAAGCACTTGCTGTTAAACAAGCTTTGGATCGTTCGGACCCATCGGCACAGATTATCGGTTTTTTTCCAGGAAGCTCTGAGGACCAACCGCAGGTACCGTCTAACCTGATTCTCAGCCGAGACAAATCTCTAACCGACTCCGCCCGCAATTTGAATGCCGATGAAATCGTTGTTGCACTCAGTGAACGCCGCGGTGGCGCCATGCCCTTACGTGAACTTCTCGACTGCAAACTTCAGGGCGTTCGCGTGCTGGACTTGGCAAGTCACTTTGAGCAAACCCTTGGGCAAATACGTCTTGACTCGTTGTACGCAGGATGGCTCATTTTTGGCGATGGGTTTGGCCAAGGATTGATCCGGACGGTTGTTAAGCGCATTTTCGACATCATTTGCGCCAGCATCCTGATTGCCCTTTCGCTTCCAGTCATGATTGTGGTGGCCATTCTGATTGCACTAGAAGATGGCTTTCCACTACTCTATCGACAAGAAAGGGTAGGACTCAATGGTCGGCTGTTCAACGTCATCAAGTTTCGCAGTATGCGTCGTGATGCCGAAAAGGATGGAAAGCCGATTTGGGCCCAGGCGAAAGACAATCGCGTAACTCGTCTTGGCCAACTGATACGCAAGCTTCGTATTGATGAACTCCCTCAATTATTCAGTGTTCTGAAGGGTGACATGAGCCTGGTTGGCCCTCGTCCGGAACGCCCATTCTTCGTTGATCAATTGACTAAAGAAATCCCCTTCTACGCCGTTCGACACAGCGTAAAGCCAGGAGTCACCGGTTGGGCTCAGGTGCGATACCACTATGGTGCAACCGTCGAAGACTCGGCTGAAAAGCTACAGTACGATCTCTATTACGTAAAGAATCACTCGCTCTTCCTGGACATCGTGGTTCTTTTTGAAACCGTGGGTGTCGTGCTGACAGGCAAGGGTGCCCACTAACCGCTAGCGTCACTGCCATTTGTAGCTTAAGAAGTCCTTTGCATGGATATTTCAAGTATGTCTTTAATAGCCTGGGGGTTCGGTCTCGCTACCTTGGGCTACCTGTCACTATCGTTTTACCTGTTCTCGTTTGGAAGCGATTGGCGTGGGGATACGCGTCCGCGAAGGATGCTCGTTGTCGCCACGCTTTCAACCGTTTGGGCTTTATCGGGTCTACTTTACGCACTGAATAGCCAGCCACTGTTGCTTGTCACTTCGGCATTAGCGGACGTCATCAGGTATGGTGCTTGGTATGTGTTTGTAATTGCTTTGCTTGGCCCATCCGGCGACTCGATCACCAAACCGGTTCTGCCTTCCTGGTTGCCCCTGACCTGCTGGCTCTTGGTCGCTTCGGGGATCGCGCTTCAGGTTTCGCTCGCGCTAGGCTGGCTGTCAGCGCAGGAATGGTTGCGTACACTCATCTTTCATGGGTTAGCAGAGGCTGTGATCGGTCTGGTTCTCGTCGAACAGTTGTTTCGAACTGTCTCCGAAGACTCCCGTTGGAATATCAAGCCGCTGTGCCTCGCTTTGCTGTTCCAATTCGTTTTCGACGTCTATCTTTTTTCTGACGCGATGATGTTCAATCGCATTGACGGAGATGCATTGACTGTCCGTGGTTTCGTTCACGCGATAAGCGTCCCGCTTTTGATGCTCGCAACTGAACGAAGCCGAGATTGGACCACGAGAATTCGTCTTTCTCAGAAAGCAGCTTTTCATTCGGCCACACTGCTCTTGGCCGGGCTATACCTGCTATTCATGGCCGGAGTCGGCTATTACGTACGTTACTTTGGCGGAGAATGGGGTCGCGCATTCCAACTTGCACTGGTATTTGCTGCGATGCTCATGCTGGGCATACTGCTGCTTTCCGGTTCCATCCGCGCAAAGATTAAGGTCTTGGTAGGGAAGCATTTCTTCAGCTACCGCTACGACTATCGTGAAGAATGGTTGCGCTTCACTCAAGCATTAAGTGTTGAAAATTCTCCACAAACCATGGGGCAGCAAGTCGTTCGTGGCTTGGCCAACATGGTGGAAAGCCCTGGAGGAACGCTATGGCTTCGCGAGGCCGGTGCTGAGGTCTATAGACAACATGCGCGCTGGAACCTCCCGGAATGCGTAGCCGAAGTACATCAAGACGCTCCACTCTGCCGTTTTCTCCTTGCTAGCGGATGGGTCATTAATCTGGAGGAGTACCGATGTTTTCCGGCGCGCTACAGTGACCTCGAAATTCCCGCCTGGTTATCCGAATTACCAAACGCTTGGCTGATCGTTCCACTAATGGCAGGCAATGAAATGCACGGCTTCGCGATTCTTGCTAGGTCCCGCACACCAATCAGCGTCAATTGGGAAGTCAATGATCTGCTCCGGACTGCCGGCTGTCAGGCTGCGAGCTTTCTTGCGAGAATGCAGGCAACCGAAGCCTTGCTTGAGGTAAGGAAATTTGACGCCTTCAACAAGATGTCTGCCTTTGTAGTTCATGACCTCAAAAACATCATCACGCAACTTTCCTTGATGCTGAAAAATGCCGAACGACATCACGATAATCCGGAATTTCAGCAGGATATGCTGATGACCGTAGATCACTCTGTCGAACGCATGCGTCAATTGATGATGCAATTACGTGAAGGAGGCACTCCCCCGGGAGGTATCTGCGGTGTTAATCTTGCAGATGTCATCCAACGCCTTCATAAAGACAAAATGCATCAGGGAAGATCAATCGAAATTCGCATTCAAGATCGATTGATTGCTCGTGGCCACGAAGAAAGACTCGAAAGAGTCATCGGACACCTCGTTCAAAATGCTTTGGATGCCTCGTCGCCCTCCGGCAAGGTGTGGATTTCAGTAGAACGCCGGAATGACAAAGCTGCCATCGAGGTTGGAGACACCGGGCATGGAATGTCCAAAGAATTCATCCGTGATCGTCTTTTCAAACCGTTCCAAAGCACCAAGGATGCCGGTATGGGAATCGGTGCTTACGAAAGTGCACAGTACATCAATGAATTAGGCGGTGAAATGCTGGTTGAGAGTGAAAAAGGCAAGGGCACTCGAATTTCGATCACGCTTCCATTGTTTGTCATTCGGACAGACTCTGATCTTCGCGAGCAGGAGGCCGCATGAGTGCTGAAAAATCCCGTGCGCTCCTAATTGTCGAAGATGATCTCGCTTTGCAAAAGCAAATGCGTTGGTCTTTTGATCGATTTGAGACGTTGACCGCAGCAGATCGAGAAAGCGCTCTAGCGCAAATACACCGCCACTCGCCGCCAGTAGTCACTATGGACCTTGGACTTCCACCCGATGCAGACTCGGTTTCCGAGGGATTTCGACTGCTGGAACAGATTCTGGCAACGGCCCCCGATACCAAGGTGATCGTCCTGACTGGGCAAAATGACCGAGCGAATGCCCTTCGTGCTATCGCCCTCGGTGCATACGATTTTTTTGCCAAACCGTTCGAACCTGAACTGTTAGCTCTAACGATAGACCGTGCATTTCGACTTTACGAACTTCAGCAAGAAAACCATCGTTTAGCCGCGGCGCAACATCCCCCTGCACTCGCTGGCTTGCTGACTCGTGATGCCGGCATGCAACGTGTGTGCCGCACTATTGAGAAAGTGGCTAGCAGTAGCGCAACTGTACTTCTTTTAGGAGAAAGTGGTACGGGCAAGGAGCTGTTGGCACGCGGCCTGCACGACTCGTCACCTCGCAAAGGTGAGCGATTTGTCGCCATTAATTGTGCTGCCATCCCTGAAAACCTACTTGAAAGCGAGTTGTTTGGGTATGAAAAAGGAGCCTTTACCGGCGCCGCAAAAACCACCCTAGGCAAAATAGAAACTGCCAACGGCGGCACCCTGATGCTTGATGAAATCGGCGACTTGCCGTTGCCGCTTCAATCAAAACTCTTGCGTTTTCTGCAAGAGCGGGTAATCGAACGTCTAGGCGGACGCCAGGAAATTCCAGTCGACGTTCGTATAGTCTGCGCCACGCATCAGGATCTGAAATCGCAAATAACTAATGGCGGGTTTCGAGAAGATTTGTATTACCGATTGGCTGAAATTGTCATATCAATTCCACCCTTGCGTCAGCGAAATGGCGATGCTGCGCTTATGGCGCATGCATTCGTGCATCGATTTGCAGATGAACAAAAGCGCGGCAGTATGTCCCTGTGTGAAGACGCAATTCGAACCATCGAAGCATATCAATGGCCAGGTAATGTGCGAGAACTGGAAAACTGCATCAAACGTGCTGTAATCATGGCCGACAACTCTCGTATTACCCGGGAAGATATTGGCCTAGACCCAACAAGTTCAGAGGATGTTGAATTCATTGATCTGCGCAAGGTTCGTGACGATGCTGAGCGTCAAGCGGTTGTCACTGCATTGGGGCGAGCTAACGGCAACCTTCTTCGTACTTCCGAGATTCTCGGTATTAGCCGACCAACGCTATATGACCTAATGCATCGGTTAAGCTTGAAATAGACACTCCTCCAAGAAAGCAAAAATGATGAAACCCTCCAGCAATACGTTACCTAAGGCCATTTCAGCACTAATGCTGTCATTACTCCTTGCAGCATGTGGAGGTGACTCACAAGAGAGCCTCCTAGCGTCCAGCAAGGCTTATTTATCGAAGAGTGATACAAAAGCGGCAGTTATTCAGTTAAAAAATGCGTTACAACAGAACCCAAACCTTGCTGAAGCGCGATTTTTATTGGGTTCAGCCCTTCTTGAAAGCGGTGATATTGCCGGTGCCGAACTTGAATTGCGAAAAGCTTTGGACCTGAAACATCCTGCGGATGAAGTTTTACCCATCCTCGCTCGCACACTATTAGCTGCGGGAAAAGCGCAGAAACTGCTGGAAGAATTTGGAAAGACAAAGCTAACTGCAGGCGAGCCGCGTGCTGCCCTAGACACCAGCCTTGCAGCCGCAAACGCCTCTCTTGGAAACGGCGACGCTGCGAAAGAACTATTAGCAGAAGCTCTTGCCAATCAGCCAGATTATTTCCCAGCTCGCCTTGCTGACATCCGTCAAACCGTGGCCAGTAAAGATCTGCCAGGTGCCCAAACAAAGATTGATGCTCTTTTGTTGAAATACCCTAGCAATCCTGAAGCATTATTGCTCAAGGGGAGCTTGCTTAGCATTCAGGGCGACACCACTGGAGCTATTGTTGAATACCAAAAGGCCCTTACAGCAAATCCCGCTTACTTGGCCGCCCATTCTGCCTTGATCACATCCTTTCTGCTGCAAGACAAATTGAGTGATGCGGCGAATCAGCTGGATGCACTAAAAAAAGTCGCCCCCAAGCATCCACAAACAATATATTTTGAAGCACAAATTAACTATCAGCGCAAAGAATTTAAAGCGGCTAATGAATCGGCACAATTGCTTCTTCGAATTTCACCCAACAATCCAATGGCTCTCCAATTGGCCGGCGCCATTGCGTATCAACTACATACTTATCTCCAAGCTGAAGCTTATTTAGCCAAAGCTTTACAAATCACCCCGGGATTAACAGTTGCACGAAGACTATTGATCGCTAGTCATCTGAGAGCAGGGCAAACGGATAAAGCCTTGGATACCCTGCAGCCTGTATTGGCTAACATTGACAAGGACTCAGAGCTATTGACTCTAGCGGGTGAAGCATATTTGCAGCACGGAGAACCGAATAAGGCTGCAGAATATCTAGCAAAAGCAAGCAAACTAGAGCCAGACAGCGCAGCCAAAAAAACCTCTCTTGCCTTGGCGCATATGGCTCAAGGCAATTCAATACATGCGTTGCAGGAGTTGGAACAGATTTCAGTCTCCGATAAAGGCATAACCGCAGATCTTGCCTTGATCGCTGCATACCTTCGTAGCAACCAACTCGACAAGGCCCTGAAGGCCATTGAAGGAGTTGAGAAAAAGCAGCCTGACAATCCTGCAACATATAATCTTCGCGCCCGTGCGTTGCTTGCCAAGAACGATATAGCTGGAGCACGCAGGAGCTTCGAAAAAGCGCTTTCAATCAACCCAACATTCTTTCCAGCAGTTTCTAGCCTTGCGAGACTAGATCTTATAGACAAGAAGCCCGACGACGCACGAAAGCGCTTTGAGACTTTACTTGCGATTGACCCAAAAAACACCCAGTCACTACTGGCGCTTGCAGAACTGAAGGTAGCAAATGGAGGCACGGCGGCTGAAGTAACCGCCGCCATTGAAAAGGCGATTAGTGCCGGACCCAGTGAAATCGGCCCCAGACTCACGTTGATTCAGTACTACCTGAAGAACAAGGACATAAAGAAAGCACTTGGTGCTGCCAATGAAGCTGCGTCATCAATTCCTGACAAACCAGAAATTCTTGAAGCACTGGGAAGAACTCAGCAATTGTCTGGAGACTTCAATCAGGCACAGATCACCTTTGGAAAACTGTCATCGCTCCAACCTACCTCTCCTCTACCCTTGCTCCATCTAGCCGAAGTCCAATTCGCAAACAAAAACAAAGATGAGGGCATCAAGAGTCTAAAGAAAGTATTGGAGATCAGTCCGGACAGTCTTGATGCCCAACGAGCTCTAATTCTTGTAGCCATGGACAACAAGAACCCAAGCAGCGCGCTCGAGATCGCTCGGACGATACAAAAACAACGCACGAAAGAAGCAGTCGGCTATCTCCTTGAAAGTGACATCCATGCTTCCAACAAAGCTTGGCCTGAAGCAATCAGTGCACTTCGTAATGGTCTTAGACAGATACCAGCAACTGAATTAGCCATCAAGCTCCACACTTTTCAGCGTGCCTCTGGAAATTTGGCAGACGCAGACCAGTTTTCGATCTCGTGGTTAAAAGATCGCCCCAAAGACGTTGGTTTCAGAATGTATATGGGTGACTTGGCCAATTCGCAAAAAAATTATACCCAAGCAGTTAGCCATTACCATAGCGCACTTAGCTTGCAGCCTAATAACGCATTAATTCTTAATAACTTGGCTTGGTCAAGTGGTCAGATAAAAGCGCCTGAGGCACTTGAGTACGCTGAAAAAGCCAATCAGCTTGCCCCGAATCAACCAGCATTCATGGATACTTTAGCCATGCTCCTTGCGGAGAAGGGAGAATCCTCAAAAGCAATCGAATTACTCAGAAAAGCTATTGTCATCGCGCCACAGGCGAGTGTAATTCAGCTAAATCTTGCGAAGCTTCTTATCGCCTCAGGTAAAAGAGATGAAGCGCGGAAGGAACTAGAAGCTTTGGCAAAAATTGGCGAAAAATTTTCCGGTCACGCGGAAGTAAGTCAACTGCTCAAATCACTTTGAAATAATTTTTCGGGAAATTTATTGAATATTTATAGAAAAATAACTGGGAAAGATACTAGAAATTAGCTGTTTTCCAAACAGCATATAAGCCATCGACCAGAAATCGCCATTTTATCGACTATATTTGCCTCTCGAATTAATAGCGTATTGTCATTAATAATGCGTAAATTTTCACTAGGCGTCATTCGTTTTCCAATGCAATTAGTTATTGCCGTCAGGTGTTTATAGGGAGTAAATCATGAAGCGCTCAATGAACATTCTCAATCGGCATCGCTTTCCCTGGGCTCTTTCGTTTATTCTGGCTACCAGCGCCGCCTGCAAACCAGCGTTCGGATTAGAGTCCGCCGAACTTAAGGAGCGTGCCGCACATTTGAGAACAGAGGCAAAAGCGTTCGAGCACGGCGATGGAGTCCCGCGTGACCCCCAAAAAGCGGTTGAACTCTATTGTGAAGCTTCACGCCTAGGAGATGCCGAAGCCCAATATAATTTGGGTTGGATGTATGCAATGGGCCGTGGTATTGACCGTGACGATGCTACGGCAGCCTATTTTTTTACAATGGCATCCAAACAAGGTGATGCCTTGTCTGAGCGAATGCTTCGTCAAGTTGGCTCGCCAATCGCCCAAGCACCATCCTGCTTGTCAGATCCTAATATTCACGATTCGGCGGGCAGCGATATTATCGCTGGGGCGACGCCTGAACGTCGCAAGGTAATGGATCTTGTCCAGAAACTAGCACCTGAATACGGAGTCTACCCTAGGCTTGCGATGGCAATCATCCGTGCAGAGTCAAATTTCAATCCAGCCGCCCTTTCTCCAAAAAATGCTCAGGGCCTAATGCAACTAATCCCGGAAACCGCTGCGCGCTTCAATGTTAAAAAGCCATTTGATCCGGAACAAAATATTCGCGGAGGCTTGTCCTATTTGCGCTGGCTACTCGCGTATTTCCAAGGAAACATTACCTTGGTTGCTGCTGCATATAACGCTGGAGAAGGAGCAGTAAACCGCTATGCCGGCATTCCACCATTCGCAGAAACCCAAGGTTACGTTAACCGAATCAAGGAAATATTTCAGCGTGATGAGCATCCATTTGATGCAAGGATTACACCTCCCTCACCTGCATTATCAAAAATCAGTTTGCGTAGAACAATGTGAAGAACGTCCGTCGTTTTAGCATCTCACTTGCCCCGTTTGCCGCTTTTATTTTCTGCCATACAGCCCAAGCGGACTTGGCGGATACGATAGCCCGGATTAAACCTTCTATTGTCGTCGTCGGGACCTATAAAAAGACCAATAGCCCACAGTTCGCGCTACGAGGAACAGGGTTTGTCGTCGGCAATGGAAATCAAATTGCAACCAATGCCCATGTCATTCCAGAGAGTTCTGACCCAGATGGACCGGTTCTTGTAGTACAGGCACGTACTAACAACGAAGAAGTACAGTTAAGACATGCACAATTAATCATTCGTGACAAAGAACACGATCTAGCAGTATTGAAAATAGAAGGCTCTCCGCTTCCCGCACTAACACTTACAAACTCTGACATGGCGCAAGAAGGTCAGGAGATCGGATTTACTGGTTTCCCAATTGGCGGCGCACTTGGCTTTTCACCAGTTACCCATCGAGGAATTATTTCATCCATCACGCCTATCGCGTTACCCAGCGCAAATTCTCAACAGCTAAATGGAAAGCTAATCCACAAACTCAAAGGTAATGTTTTCAACATTTTCCAATTGGACGCAACTGCATATCCGGGAAATAGTGGCAGTCCAGTCTTCAATAGCCAATCTGGGGAAGTCATCGGAATAATCAATATGGTTTTTATCAAAAGCACCAAGGAGGCAGCCCTAAGCAATCCTTCTGGTATTTCTTATGCCATACCGTCGACTTATTTGAAATCCCTGCTTTTTCCGCACTAAAGCTGTACCTCTCCAACTGCCTTCTTAGTAGAACGGCCGAATAAATCGGCCGCCTTATGAACCAAATGTACCGCTAAAAGGCGGTTTGGCAGACGCAAGTATATCTCCCGGTAGCTTAACAATGTGTCCGCAAGCCACTGCCAGCGTGGCCTAGTATCCAAATGTCTAGTTGACGTAGAACATCCTAGTAGGCGAATTAATAATCCATCTTGTTTACCGATAATCCGCTCAGGAACGGGCGTTCCAAATACACGATTTGCAAGGTACAAAGCCTGCTGAGCGATTCTCACTAATCCAATCTCTTGGGCTCGCTCCATGAGGAGATCAGCAAAATTTTCCGATCTTTCAGAGAACTGACGAAACAGCAGATCGATATCCCAAAGATCTCGCAGGCCACGTTCAAACTCCGAATTAAGCATCAAATGACTGGCCGCATGAAGGACCATGTCTTCATCTTTAAGGCGCAACCAAAAGCCACAACCGTCAACAGGAATGGCGTCTCTGATCATTTTTTCTGAATCAACGGCAATGCGACATGTTGGCATCACCAGCGAGTGATGAAGATCAATCGTCGTGCCTCGGCGTCGGTGGGTCATAGGAGGTATCTCATGAGACCACTCGCGATAGTAACGCTGGTCATAAGGTTCGAGTTTACTGCCGACCCAACCGTTGAACATCAAGGCCTGCTCAGCTACGCCAATATATTGTTTTGGCACAAGGACATCAATATCGCTAAAAACTCGCCCTTCCGCGGCAGCATTGCCCATCAAGACATAGGCAGCACCTTTGAGCAAAATAACGGGGGCGCTTAGGCCCGATAAGGCATGCTGGATATGGTCAAGTTCTCGCCGTACATCGCGCTGAAATGCTTCGACATGGACCAACGCCGATTTACTATGGATTTGCAAACTCTCGGGAAAATATTTCCCGAGAGTTTGTGGAGACAGGTACAACGCACTCAGACGACCCAAGAGTCCTGAGCGCCGTGCCTCCGAAATCATTAGACAGTACTCTTCTGCAGTCAGTTGCTCCAGAGCCACGCTCCCGGCCAGCAATCCAATCAATGGAGAAGACCTAGCCACGTTGCTGCACCAACTCTTCGAGTACGTCTCGCGCCTCGTCCAATGAGGAATACTCGATCTCCCAAGCCTCAGCATTTCTTACCAGAGAGACAAGGCGCTCAAAGCCAGTGGCGCCAAGAATTGAATAGTTGAATGCCTGGTCGATGAGTCTTATCGCAGCCTGCCCCGAGGCCACCGGATCGACTCGCAGCGTAGCCCCAGCAGTCCATTTTGGAAAGATAATCAGGCGTGGAGATGCTGCGATATTGTTATAGGCTGGCGACGTCGCTGGCACCTTGAGGTGGGCAACTGTACCCTTGTGTGTATCCTTTGCCAAGGGACCAAAAATGGCCGACGGGTGTCTAGAGCGCATTACCTCAATGGAATTATTTTTTAAGCTAACCGGGCGTGTTAGGGGTACTAACTTAACCTCACTATCGATCAAGGCGAGTTCATCGGATAGTAGTCTCCATCCATTCAGCGCTAACTCCGCCGACAATGTACTCTTCCCGCTGCCGGAAACAGCCGAAAGCAAAACGCCCTTTCCCTCCCATTCAACGACCGCTGAATGAAGAACGAGATAGTTATGAAGGTAGGAGGCGATCGCCCAGTTCAAACCCCACTCAAATAAAGCGAGGGCATGACCGACTTTCATCGGTTGAAATGGCGCCTCTCCTGAAAACTCAAAGGTGACATTGCGACAGAAGTAGCGGCGCCATATTGATGGTGGATTTAATCCGATGTCGAAATCGTAGGCACCACCGACAATTGATACAGGATGATCGGCGTAAAGTTGGCGGAACGCATCAATAAACTCCGGAACAACGCTGGATATTTTTAGAGAAAGAGCCCCCAGATACAATCTAAACCGCCCTCTCCTTATCGCAGAATGAAGTTGGCGTTCCGTACAATTAGAGAGAATCAATAGCGAATAACCAATTTCGATTTTTCAAGGGAGATCAGCGTTTCAGAATACTCTGCAACACTACAATAGGCTAAGCACTCTATTGAACTTGAAGTAAATTCAGAATCTACACCTGATTTACACAGAAGATTAAGAAAGGTTAACGCCCGATCATTGATAAATGTGGTCGCCCCTGTAGATTGATCAAAAACTAATGCACAACCATCATCTAAAGGTTCAATTAATAAACCAGTGGCTAAACCTATCCTTAGAGGGGTCAGGTTTTGAGCAACTATTTCCTGCGCTAGGCCCATGTACTTTCGAGATATTGCTTAATTTGTGCCTCATACCAAACAAGTGAAGTGTTGGTTGGTATTGGATTATAACCAGTGTAACGGCCATCCAACATAGCCTTTAACTGTGCATTAGTATAGAAACCAACAACTTTTGCATTTAGAAGATTTAAATACGCTGTCGCTATATCTTTAAGAAACACATCACTCCCTGCTATCGCACCTTTCATTGTTACGTTATTTAGGCTGGTGTCTTTCGGAGTAAATGCAGTGAGGAAAGTCGTATTCTTACCAGTGTAATTGCCCGTCCAAAGTGACGGGCTTAAACCTGAACATGGCTGGTTGATATCGCCAATCGCATTATGACTATTTGCCAACGCAATTGAAGCATGCGCTGAGACAGTTGAGCAGGTAGCCGACAAAGCTGAACGCGCGGACACCGTTAGCGAAACAGGAACTGCGATACCGACACCACGCACAAAGCGCCGACGCCCGGCTTTTTCTTGGGGACTCGCTTTTCTATCTTGATCTAACAACTCGCTCATGACTATTCCTTTTCGGCTTGTTTTACGGCCAGATAGAGCATCCAAAGCAATAAGTACGCCAAAATAATTTATTAAAACTTTTCAAGTACTTACATCATACCACTTTGCTTGCGATGACGACGCTCAACCAAGTTGTAAAGTTTTCCGACAACCTTGACCGCCACTTTGGCGATACTATTCCAACGCCACGGAGATCAACGAGGCAATATTTCACACACTCAAGTCTTAAGCTACTAGCAGGCATTGAGAAATACTATTGCTTGCCTTTGCCGAGCATCAGTCTACCGTCTTGCATTCTCAGAGCCATTTAAAATTGAACGTGGTGTGCCCGGAGGGACTCGAACCCCCGACCTGCTGCTTAGAAGGCGGAAAATCTAAAATCTTCAAATCGACTGATTGACAAGCATTTCACGCAAAAATACTATCACAAAACTGACTTTTCGAGACAAAACGGGGACAGTGATGGCAACTTTCGAACAACGTGAATCTGGGTGGTGGCAAGCGAAAGTGCGACGCAAAGGGCATGCACCAAAAAGCAAAACCTTTGAAAAAAAGGCAGATGCCGAAACCTGGGCAAGGGATATTGAAAACAAGATGGACCGTGGCATCTTCGAGGATCGTCGTGAGGCAGAAACAACCACTCTACGCACTGCCCTTGAGCGCTACGAGCGCGAAGTCACGAGTAAGAAAAAAGCTCAGCGGCAGGAAAAAAACTTTATCAAGCACTGGCTGGAGCGCCGTGATTTTGCCGATAAATCGCTTGCCAGCCTGAAGTCGTCTGATTTCGCCAGCTTCCGTGATGCACGATTGGAAATTGTCAGTTCCCAGACTGTACGCCATGAGCTAAAGCTGATTGCCCACCTATATAGCGTAGCAAACAAGGAATGGGGAATTACCTGCGACAACCCCGTGCGCAACATCAAGATGCCTGCACAATCTAAGTCTCGGGAACGCCGGCTTTCTGCAGAAGAAGAGCGTTATTTGCTATTCGCCGCCGAGAATTCCGGCGCCATCGACAAGGACGGTAAGAGCCGAGCAAATCAATGGATTGCGCCAATCATCCGCTTTGCCTTAGCCACAGCGATGCGCCAGGGAGAAATCTTGATGCTTACGTGGAAGCACATCGACAAGGAAAAGCGCACTGCCACGCTGGACGACACGAAGAACGGTGAACGCCGCGTTGTGCCGCTCTCCCCTTCCGCACTGGCCGTACTAGAAGCACTGCCCCGCACGCTACGCGGGCCGGTGTTCTCAACGACGAAGGAGGCTTTGGTGCAGTCTTGGAAACGTGCGGTTAAACGTGCTCAAAGACTTTATTCTGAGGACTGCGACGCATCAAGCACTGAAGCTGATCCGGACTTCCTTGTTGACCTGACCTTCCACGATCTACGCCACGAAGCTACTAGCCGCCTCTTTGAGGGCGGCAAGCTAGGAATGATGGAGATCGCGAAGATCACCGGTCACAAGACACTATCCATGCTCCAGCGCTACACCCACCTGGACGCGGCCGACATTGCGGCAAAACTAGCCTAAACTCAGTTGCCCAATATTTAAGCAAACCACCGGGAAGCGTTTGGCCAAAACTCTTCCCGACAAACGATCCGCTCACTTTTCCACAGATTTTGTGGACAATTTTTTGCAGGAAAGCACGCCAGTGTCGAGTAAAGCAAAAAACGGCTTTATCCAACTTTTCCAAACATCTTACAGACCCCGGAATGGTTGACGCGATGGCGCTGCGGCAGACGGCCCTCCCGTGGTACGCAGCACAATCTGAGATTGAGCCGCACATGATGTTTCGGACAAGCTTCAATGGTCTCCAAATTCATCAGCAAGGGATCATGATCGGAAGAGCCGCTGACTAGACCCTCCAGCATGCAGACTTGGCAATACTTCGGCACGCCAGAAATCAACCCGTCACCGGAAAAGCAGGATCGGGCGTGTAAGATTTTTTGTGTAAACGCTCATTTGGCATGGATACTGCCGCGCCCCAACCTTCCTTAGAGGCCGATGTGTTCTCTGAACAGGCGAATGATCGCCAGCCTTTTGGTCACCTCCATTCACAGGATAAGTCCACCAATTTTGACGGGTGAATGAGCCAATAAAGACTCGAAGAGATTTGTCTATTTAAATCTGTGCGTGCGATCCTCTCAAACACCAATCGGTTGCAGCCACCTGCCCGGTTCGCTTGTCTTGCCGAGCCCGTCGCAGATGTTCACGTCGGCTGCTGCGCATAAAGCCTGCCGCTTTCATCAAGTCTTCGCTCTCGAGGCCAAGTCTCTCGCGAACATGCTGTTCTTCAAGGAAACGCCGGCATTGCTGGTATTCGTGGCGGGACTTGTATAGCTGGTCGCATAGGCGGCGAAGTTCGGCGTCATCCGGGATTTCATTGACCATGAAGAGCGATAGAGAATACAGGGCGTCCGCAATACGACACCAATAAAACTCCGACACACCTTGGGCGATTAATTCAAAGGTCCACTCCAGCAAATCACTGACGCTGATCACCTGTGGCCCCATTTCTGACTGGGCCAGCATGACACAGTGCTTAGCCAGATTGATCTGTTCGTGCTGTTCATCCAGATTGCCACTGACATCGACCTTACCCGGCGCCAGCGCAGTACGAACGGCTCGGTTGATCAGGGAAGATTTCAAGATCCCTGGTTGGTGTTTCGGTGCTTTACACTTGGTTTTTGCGGATATTTCGTTTTTGAGACTCATTTCGAATTCCTCTGGGGTTGGAGAAAGATTTCAAGGCAACTTTTCCCGGGCTGGCAGTTCACCCATCGCAGCCCACCCGGGGCATCAAGGACGACGATGCGGCTATCGGCTGTCGTTCCAGGAAATAGGTGAACCTCGCTTCGCGAATCGCTGGCTCCCAACAGCAGGCCAGAGACCACGAGCAACACGATCAGAAGCTGAGCGACCAGCCAGAGAAGAAGACGATCTGGCAGCAGCACCATTTCGCGCAGGAGAAGGTAGAACGGATCGCGGCGCTGAAGGCCGGCCGCCCTGAGTTCGGTATCGAGGGCACGCAGCCGGCGTCGGCAGTGCCACCATGCAGCGAACCCGTTCTTCATGCCAGGGCCTGGGTCAGCGCTGCCGACATATTTTGCATCCACCGGAAGACGCGCATGCGCTCGAACAGGAACAAGGGGCTGCCTTGAGCTGAGCCAGCCAGTTCGAAACGCAAATCCTGCGCATCGATCTCCGCACTGGCCGGCAGGTTGGGAATGACCAGTTGCAACCGATCCTGGACGGCCTCGATAAATTCCGGTTCGCGGCCGATCGCGGCGAAGGCACGCTCTGGCTGAGCCACATCCATCCCTTTGGCCAGGCCATGGTTGAACCAAACTACATGGCGAACGTCGGGCAGACTGGCAACCGTATCGAGGAAGGGCGAGACAGAATCCAGGCTAGGATCCATCGCGTGCCAGATTGCCATCTCGACGCCCTGTTCCCGCAGCACTTCCGGCGCATGATTTTCTAGGCACCAGCGACGGAACAAACGCTCAGAGCCAGCTCCCAGATCGAGCAGGACGATGCGGGGTCCGGACTCGAGCAGCGGGGGTACGACGTGCGTTTCATACCAATGCGTCGTTGCCAGATCTCCGTCGACATCAACGACGTGGGCTTTAGGGTAAAAGCGCGCCAGCGAGGCGTTTGAGGCATCGCCATCGAAGGCAGCAATGGGCAGATTTTGTTGACCGGCATGGCACATGACCGCCCGGGCCAAGAGTGATTTACCTACTCCGCCTTTACCCATGATGGTGATCAGCTGCTTCTCGAACTTTTGCTTCGGTTGCTTCATGTCATTCCTCCGGTTTCAAGACAGGGGTAGTTAGCAAATAGCTCCGGCGCAAGCTGCGCCGTGGGGGATTGCCGGACAGCGGTGCAACCGGCGTTTGTACAGGTCGGGTAGCTTGTTTGGCCGACATGCGTGGCGCTGTTGTCTTTGGCTTATCCAGTTGCGACAGGTATTTGCGTAGCGTCGCTTCGTTGATTACAAAACCTGCCGAAGCCAGCTCAGCCGCGATCTGGGCAATCGACCATCCCCGGCGGCGTGCTGCCCGAATGGCCGTCAGGTTTTGTTCGACGATGCCCTTTACGGTGACGCGCGGTGGCGGCTTGAGTAATCCGCTCAGCACTTGGCGCATCAACTCCATGTCAAGCAAACGTGCTTGCAGTGAAATCAGTGGGGCAGTCGTGACTCTCAGCGGAATCGCTTGGTGACGCATCAGTCCCGGCAGCGGTGACAGCCGTGTGATCATTGGAGGAAGGAATCATGAGAGCGATCTCCCTGGTTTGTGACGGGAAGGTGATTCACCTGAGACGGCGTTGGGAAAGCCCTGAGATGCCGGTCTAGACGCAGCCTTGACGCCATTGGGGATGATGACAATGCGGTGGTTGGTCGTTGGCGAAGACGGAAAGCTGCTGGGCCACTGGCGTGGGGCATGCATCACGACCACCCCCTGGATCAGACCGCCCTGCCCACTTTTTCCTTGATGCCAGGTGCCATAACAGGTGGCCGTACGCGTCGAACGATGCCCCAGTACGGCAGCGATCCATTCTGCTGACTCGCCATCACGCTTGAGATCCGCGGCCACTTGGTGGCGGAAGGAGTACGCAGAAATCTGGTAGCCGGTGATACCTACCGAATGCTGCCACTGGGTGGCCACACGACGGATGCGATGCTGCAGGGAATGGGTGCTTTCTTGGTAAGCGCTTTTAGCCGATGCCGAGGACAGAACATCGGCAAGTCGGCGGCCCCACGGATGATCCCGATCGATGCTCAGGACGCGGTAAGGCTGGCCGTTTTGTTCGGTGACCTTGGCACCGCGAATGCCCAGAAGAATTTGACTCCCCTGAGGCCGAATGTCGATGCCCATGGCCAGCTCGCTCGGGCGGCATCCGCTGATGGCCAGCAGGATGATCGGGAGTTTTTCATTCGCCTCAGCGCGGGCAAGTAACTGCTCGCGCCAGTCATCCGGGAGATTCCCCAAACCCCGGCGCTTGCCAGCTGAAACTGACTTGATTCCGAGATACGTGATTTGGGCGATCTGAGCATTCTCAGCATCCAGCGGCCGTAAAACATCGAGCGCATCCAGATGTGGTGAAAGCTGGTGGTGCAGTTCGGCTAGATCCGTGCATGCTGGCCACCCGCCTGATTTCGCAATCGAAAGAATGTGTTCACGATGAAACCACAATAGTGCTGAGCGCAGGTGGTAATGGGTGCGCTTTCCACCGACATGCGGGGTTCCATACTGCAGTCTCTCAAGGGCGCGGCGATAGGATGATTTCGTCAATGACGAAATCGCAACCGACTCCGCCAATCGCCTGTGCAGTTTCTCCAGGAAATTCATAATTGATCACCACTGAATCGATATATCTCGCGCTGCCACAGCCGGATTTACCGGGTCGCCAGCAAAAACAGGGGACGGAGTGCCGACTGCACACAGTGCTTGGACAAGATGGACACACGCAGTCGATTTTCCAATGCCGCACTTTTCGCCTGCGATCAAAAACAGTTTTGCCATTTATGAATCTCCTGAATAACTGACTAATTAACTGAATTCGCGGTTAAATAGGCTGGGCCGGAAAAATGTGAACTTCAGCGCGCCCACTCCGGGGGTGGTTGCGCCCCGTCCGGGGCGCTTTCTAAAGCTTGCTTTTAGGGTGATCGAGGAGGCGTGGATCAACCCCCTCCGCATCCAAAAGGTCTAGTAACTCAATGAGGCGGCCTTTCCCTAGAATCAGCATCTCTGCGGCTACCCAAGGCTCACAGGCAAGTCCCAATCTAACTAGCCAGTCAATCGGTGACTCGCCCCGACGCTGACCGGGCAATTCAATATCAAAATGACCACCTTGACGGAGCATTCGGCAAGCAAGGCGAAAACGGCGAGCCGAGCCTTTCTTTTCCCCTTTGCAAGCAACGACCGCCCCGGACGGGGCGGAACCGGGGTTGCTGGAAGCTTGGTTCTGCTGTTGTTCAGTTTGTGACATGGAAATTAGTCCTGTACGTGTAAGTGGTTGATGGTTTTCCTTGGTAGGCCGCGCCATCAGGCGGCGGCATGCCATGGATCTCCTGAGAGATCCTGAATAACCTGCTAAGCGATGAAAAATTCAGGCGTTTGCTCCACCATCTCAGGCGTTTGCTCCACCATCTCAGGCATTTGCTCCACCATCTCAGGCGTTTGCTCCACCACCTCAGGCGTTTGCTCCACCGACAGAGAGGTGGACTTGAGCACCCGCTCGCCATCGATGACGACACCGAGTTGTGCTAGCGCCTCCACATCTGCTCGCAACTCTCTCCTCCTGTCTTTCTTTGCTTGTCCGTCGATGTCGCCGGAGACAGCACAGATCAGTGTTGAAAGTTTCCAGCCGCCTGAAGGTTGATGCTGATGTGTCAAAACATGCCGGGCTAACGCCTGACTGATGCCGTGACGTAGTCTTGCGATCGGTGCCGGGTCGTACCCTCGCCAAATGTCACTGCTGAGCAACTTACAAAACGCCTTACCCAGCTCAACTCGCCACATTTCCCGTTCTTCCCGGTACGTCGCAAACTTAAACCGACTGCACTTTGCTATTCCCAGCGGGTTCCGTTTTGTAACAGCAGTTCCATCGGCCCGCTGAGCAATGTCAATGTGGTCGACAAGATGGCCAATACATGAGAGGTGCCTCGGCTCGCTGATTTCAATGACTGCTGCGCACAGCTCACCAACCAGCTTTTTGAATTGCTCACCGCTTGTAACACTAGCAACCTTGCGAACAGCGGCTGGGTCGACGAGCAACTTGATCCGTCCTCCCTCCATTTCTGCTTTTTTCTCTGAGCAAAAGCAAATGGCATCAAGGAGATCTGCGTGAGCTTGTCCAAGTTTCCCTGTGACTTTAATTTTGCCGTGGGATGTCTCAATTTTGAGTGCGCTTACGGCGATAGGACGGCGTGTGGGCGAAAAAATCCGCAGGCGGTGCTCACTTGTCGTCGCAGTAGGCATCTCTTTAACAAACTTAAAAGTCGTCATCACGCACCTCAGAGACGTCAGCAGACTTTTTACTCCGCCCGCCACATGCTTTGGTATACGCAGCTGCTTGCCGTTTGTGTGCGCTAACGCTCACACCATCGGCAGCCAGCGACAGCCTCCCAGATGGATTGATCTCAAAGATCATTGGCTCATCGTTGTTACACGTCGCCGGGCGCGGAATTTCATTGTGTTTGCTGACCCCGAATGCAACGAGCCTCGACGAAGCAATCTCGCTTTTATCGAAACGATAGCCAATTGACTCAACATCTTGTTCCTGTAGTTTTGAAACCCCAGCAGCCCACCGAATCGCCCCAGGAAAGCCATTCCCACCAGCACGACTCAGGTAATGCAACCTCCAGCTAAGTGTGTCCCTCGCAGAGGCTTGGTTAGTGTGTGAGATGGTGATAGTCGGGATGCGAATTGTTTTTTTAAGCATCCTGGCAAGCTGGCGTTGCTGGTCATTGTTGATTTCTTCAAGCCCGGCGCAAACACTGCCGAGCGTATCAATGACCAGCAATCCAATTCCCGCGTCGCGACAAAACTGAATGATCAAACCGCCCTCATCAGTAAGCTCCCAAACAAGTTCGCGCTTATTCCATCTGAACATTTCCGCTTCCGGAAAAATTACGGCAATGTCACTTTCTGGATCAGCTTGTAAGCGCCATAAGTCGCGAGAGATTGCATCTGGGTCACTGGATTCAGCAGCTACCCAAGCGACAACCCGTTGCTGCACTTGATGCCCAAACCACTTTTTACCCGTGCTGACGTGCTCAGCAAGTGATAAAACAATCGTGGACTTTCCGTCTCCAGGTGGCCCGGAGATATCACACGGTATGAGCGTAACGGGCAAAATCCCATCGACAATAAACTGCACCGGTCTGGGCGGGGTTGCAAGCAGCTCTCGAGAATGAAAAACTTTCATCACGCAGCCTCCCCAAAAAGGTCGCCTTGATTTCCAGCAGCGCGACAAGCCTTCGCCTTCCGATAACGCATTACGCGATCACTAATCCCGCATTGTTTCGCAGCCTCTTGAGTGCTAACTGCCTCGCTATCCGCCTCAGCCCAAGCACGCGAAAGTGCCAAAGGATCGATGCTGGCGGCGGTTTCTTTGGCCTCAAGCATTGCCAAAGGATCTGACCGATCAATAAGTACGGGGATCGAGACAGCCGGGTCGTCAGTGGATACCGTGATCCACACCGAATTACAGGGCACGAAAGTGCTTCCAGCCTGCCGCAGCAAAAATACCGACTCCGCCGCCTGAAGGACAGACAAACGCGAAAGCGAATACGTTGTTTTAACGCCGGCAGCATGGAGTGCTCGCGCTTCACTGATTCCGATCAGCAACGCCGAGGCGATCGCCTGGTTGTCGTCTTCGCCCGCATAGCGCTTCGCTGCGCTCGACAGGCGCACAATAAGGCCGGACTGCTCCTCGACAACTGCAATTAACTGCTGCTTTTCGCTCCCGGTGAAGCCAGCCAGGACGCGACGCAAGGCGATGAGTACCAGGGCAGAAGGTTGCTTAGCCATGATGCACCTCGACAGTAGCTTTCGAGGGGCGACCGCGACGACGTTTTGGCAAAACGACAGCACCAGCCATTTTGCGAGGACGCCCCCGCTTCTTTTTTTCCTGTTCGGCGACTGCCGGTACGGTATTAATGTTGGCAGTCTGATCAACCGGCGCTACTTCTGCTACCGGCACTTCGATCTCAGATGATGTTACTTCAGCTTCGGTCTCCTGCTGGCCGTTGCCCGCAACAAAGGCTGCAAGCGAGGCGAGGCTTACTACACGCCGGCTGCCGAGTGAAACCGTCGGGAGTGGGAAGCAGCCCTTGGATAACCAGGCGCGCGCAGTAGCGAAGTGAATTGATAATTCATCGGCCGTGTCCCGAACCGAGACGAAAGACGACCGATACCGTGCGTAGAGCACGGTATAGACAACCTCAAACGGAGTGGTAGCAAGCATGCCCAAATCCCCAGAATGCGGCCGCGCTTGGAGAGCGCGACCTGTTTTCCTGGTGGCGTCTTACGAGAGGCGCCTCGATTGGACTCTTGGGCTAACCCCATTTCTGGGCACCGTAGCTTGTCGGTGGTTGAGGTCGGTCTACCCTCAACGTCGCTTAACTTAGAACTTGATCTCCCCTGCCCGTTTCCAGACCGAGCGGCTCTTCACGTGTGGATGATTTGTCAGGCACTGGGTAGACATACCAGCACAGCCTCTTGCCACACCTCTAAGCTTCAGCGTTGCCCAGAAATCGCCGGGCGGTGTTGCTAACACTTGTAATAAATATACGTCAAAAACATGGGCGCGCAAGAAAAAAGTAAAAAAAATTTTTCTTTTTTTCAATTTAATAGGTGCATAGTGTAACGATTACGCCGTATTACGTTCCAAATGGAACACCTTCAAGCTTTCACGCTGGGCAGCCCCCCCCCACTCCGTCGTATACCTCGGCGACAAATTCCCCCGCCGCATCTGCCATCCCTTGCTCACACCTTCTGCCGCCAACCGCAGCGATCCTCGCCCGTAACGCCCATTGATCGCATCAAGCGTCGCCATCAGCCGTTCATTCCGACCATTCTCTATCGCGTTAGGAACCAACAACGAGAACTGCTGATTCGCCTTTGGGACGATCTCCAGCAAGGCAATCCCGGCTTTGTGATAGCCATAGCCAGGGCGATAAATCCGATGCAGCACCTTGATCGCCCAACCCACAAGAACACGGGAATCGGCACTCGCCTCCGGTATCGGACAAGCACTGATTGAGGCTGGATATGCCTGGTACGCATTTCAGTTCGCCAAAGAACTAACGGCAGAGCAGCGGTCGGTGTATCCAGAGGCTGAGCGTCTGGCGAGAGTTGGACAGATTGGGCTTTGGCAGGAGCCGGAGCCTATGACTCCCTGGGAGTGCCGGAGGTTAAAACGGGCTGGGCAGGGAAAACTTTGTCGTTAGGGGATTGGCGGATGTTTGCCTAAGACTGGCCTTGGCTTAGTAAGCCAATATTGAAAGTTTTATGCGTTTTTCCGGCCGCATCTTGTTACCTTCTAGCGTTCAACGTTATCAGGATGAACCTGCCCATAACGGATTACAAAGAGCATGTCGTACGTCCCTGCGAAAGTTTTGTGATGCCCGTGAGTCGCTGGGAGAGCTTGATACAACGAGTAGCCGGTTTTGGTTCGGTGGATAGAGCTTGCCATGCTTTTTGCCACGTTGAAAAATCCACCCTTGGCTGACCAATTTACGAATCAAGCCGTCGATTTCTTTGTTTGCACAGTATTTCATTGCTTATCTCGGTATTCGGGGAGGAAAACTCCTCCCCGTGATTCTTGGCCCGTTACTTGCGCGGCGGGTTATTACCGCGGCCACCGCCAGAGGGTTGGCCGGTTTTGCTTGGGGCGTTGTCGAGATGGAATGCCATAAAAGTTCTCCTAGAGTTTGGCTCGGGGTGATGGAGGAATGTGCTCGTCCGAGACCTGCCGGGCACAATCGGTTTGAAGCTGAAAATGGTGCGTGGTGGCTAACTGCTTTCCGGGGCTAACCACGACTGGATTTTTTCTGTGGCTAACTGGATATCTGAATGACGCCATGGTGCTGTCACCAGCTCTCCCGAGGCGAGTTCTTCCACGAGGCGAATCCGATAACGAATTCCACGGGGGGCTTGGCGATCTGAATAGGGTGGTTCTAAATGAAGATCGATGCAGTGGCCTCCTGAGACTCGCCAGTAGTGAACTGGGTATGCAGCGAGTTTCGGAGCCAGGCGCTCTCTAAGATCAGCTAGCAACCAACTGACAATCAGGTAGTGGCTACTGCCTTCTCGTGCGAAACTTTCCTTTGAGCGGATAGGTATTTCGCCCAAATGACCGGTGACGAGTTCGGTTCCGATGGTTTGACCGTAGTTACCTTCGTGTTCAGTAATTTCCAGGCGTAGCTTTTCAAGTTTCTGCGGTGATGTTGGGGTCTCAAAAGCTGCAACAAAATTGAATGTGCTGCGCGCCCAAGTTATAAGCGGGTCGGCAATCAAGTATTCGTCCCGCCAAGACTGCGCGGCCCAACGAAGGCCGTTCGCATCGGGCTGGCAGCGCACAAAATCGATGCGCATCAGATCGCGGCGTGATGGACGGGTTATTTCAATGCGATACCAATAACCATCTCGCCACATTCGTATCGTTCCGTCAGTGACACTTTCCTTGAAATATTCTTCGACCTGTTCTTTGATGTGCCATCTGATTTGCCCCGTACCATGAAGGATGTCTGAGCGATTGCATACGCGTGAGGCAATCGTGATAAACCAGTGCCCCTTCAGGTTGGCGGGCGCTAGGAGTTCGTGTTCGCTTAATCCGGTATAAGCGACGAGATCGGCAATTTCTGCTGGATTGCGACCAAGCTGAACAGCTTCGATGCGCTCGCTGATATCTTCAGCCAGCCATTCAATCCCTTCTTCCTGGCTTGGGGCATTCAGGTCAGCTAATGCGGATAGCAGTGCCTGATTGTGACCGCTGGCAATCTGCTCACTGATCAGTTTTTCGATTTGCTTAAGGTAATCGGCAGAGTCAGGAACCTCGTTGCCTTCAAGAAATGCGAGCGAAACGTCGAGGGCTTTAGCGATGGCCTCGGCGGTTTTCCTGCTTGTGCTTCCTGTGCGTTCGATACGCTGATAGTTGGCTGTCAGTGTTGCTACAGAACTGCCTCGGCCCCAATTCGAATAATGGGCTGAAATGGCGTTGGAAAGCTCAATGAGGGATAGCCCCTTTTCCTTTCGCAGGCTGCGTAAGCGCTGCTTGTCGAGCTTTAATGATGGTCTGCCTCTGTTCATGCGTCCTCCGTTTGCTTGAGGACATGATCGCGCCTTTATTTAACGCTGTATATTAGGCATATATACAGCATTTAAATCGGCACGCAGCTAGGGCAGCTTGGCATGAATTCCCTGTTTCCTTTTTTTGCGGGGTACCTTCGTAACTGACGCTCATGGCGTTTATTTGCGACAGGCTCTTGCGCTACCGGTTGAGCATGCAAACCAAGTGGCGGTGATCTATCCATCCTGTAGTTGGCCCTCCAGGAAAAGAAACTCGAAAAATAATTCGAATTAACCCTGCCAGAAGCTTCTTTCTGGAATATTCGATCGCATCACTGAACTGAAGAGTGATCCGGAACAATGGCAGGATGCAGTGTCAAATGGCGCGACTCTGCTAAACACGACCAGATTCCGGCAAGAAAAGATCGAAGCCCTGCTCCCCCTTTCAAGGGACCTTAGCTTACTAAAAATATACCAACGCGTGCTTGAGACTTCTACTGACCGCCTTGTAAGGCGGTAGATGGAGTATCCGTTCATGTACCTGAAATGGATACGCTTGCTATAGCCACAATTGTTGCGGCATCGGGGGCATTGCGTACTTTTACGAAGCCTATGTTTTTATCACCGCAATAGAACCAGATGCCGCTTTGCTCTAGTTGCAGCAACATTCAACAGACAACGCTCACTGACCAATGTTTCCTCGCTCACCGCTGCATCCTCTTCACGTGCGAAAAGCTCAGCGTAGTGCTCGGGTGTTTGATATCCCGCTATGATCACAACCTCAAATTCGAGGCCTTTTACACGATGCATGGTTGCTAAACGAACACCTTTGATTTGACGGTCGTCGGCGGCATTTCTATCAAGTTTTAATGTTGGGATGTTGGCTAAGCTTAAAGTTTTTTGGTAATGATCAACGACTTCATTTGTCCGACTAACAAGACAAATATCATTTAAGTCCAATTTATCGAGCTCGAAATCATGAATTAGTGCTCGAAGACAATCAGCTTCCGATTGTCCTCTCTTCGGGGCGACATCATCTGGTTTGGCCCCATGGGTCAAGGAACGATAACCCTTGAGAGTATCCAGCTCACCATCCAGATCATCAACATCGCAGCCCTCCAACTGCGCGACCGCCCAGCGGCGGATTTCATCCGTGGTCCGGTAATTCACCCTCAGACGGCGGCTGCGCCCGCGAATATCGATACCAACCTTCGAAAGCACCACTTTGTGCCGATAAATGCGCTGATGGGCATCCCCCACCAGAAACATATCATTCGCACCAGGAGGAATTGCCGCGCGCAGCAATGACAACGCAGCCGCACTCATGTCCTGCGTTTCGTCGACAATGATTGCACGCACCCCCAAGGTTTCTTTCTGCCTTTGCAAGAGCGCAAGCGCATCCCGAAATGCCTCCTCAGGCTCACGCAGATTGGCACCATGGAGCTGCGCGCGGTATTCGGCGAAGACAGGCCAGAGGGCCTTGCGCTGAACGCGTCCAAGCTGCCCGCCACGCCCAATCCGGCTGGCGCGCATGTAGTCGTCTGCGGTTTCGCAACCTTGGGGAAGGATAACGCGCTCGTACTCGGCGCGATAAAAGGCCAACGGGAAAGTGTTGCCTGCGGGAGCGCGCGTGAGTGCCAAGCGCCAATAATCCCGCCGCCGACCTTCGTCGTATAGCAACTCGTGTTGGTAACCGAAGCGACGCAGCAATCCGAGCGCCCATTGATCGATGTTGATCACCGCGATTCGCTCCATCTCGGCCGGCGTGCAAAGCGAAGCCAGGTGGGTACGAATATCGTCCGCCAACGTTCGGGTGAAGGTGGTAAAAAGAACCGGCTTACCTGGAACATCAGCAAACTTGCGTGCCAGCCATGCTGCCCGGTGCATCGCCACCACGGTCTTGCCCGTCCCTGCACCACCAAGAACACGCACCGAACCGCCCCAGTCTCTCGCCACCAGACGACGCTGACTCGGGTGCAAAAACACACGCCATCGCTCCAGCGGAGCCGCCATCAGGGCATCCAGGTCGCTGTCGTCGGTGATGACCACGAAGTGGCGGCGACTGGCATCCTGATCCAAGGCCTTGGCGAAATCGTCTGTATCGACCGTCTCGACGGACGCTTCACGATCGGCAATGATCTTGTCGTAGCTATCGCCAGCCGCATAAAGGTACAGAGCCTCAAACGCATCGTCAGGAAGATGCTGTTGTAATTCCTCGAGATCGTCCTCCGTAAGCACTTGGCGCACTCTCGGTAAGGCTGCTTCGGGAACACCCATGCGGCGAATCTCCCGATCCTTGAGAGGCTCGAACAATCCCTTGCTGGACTTGCTTGCCTCCAATGGCACTTGAAGGTTTTCTGCGGGGGCAACGGCTGCCTCCTCGACCGCAAACACCTGGATGCTGCCTAAATCGGGGTGAATTGCCACCCGATGCATCTTCGCCCAACGGTAAGCATCGTCATGTCGATCGACCCACAACAGGCAATACACATCGCCGCTGACCGGCTTTAGCACAATCCCGCGCAAAGCCTGGTCGATCCGCACCGAACGCATGTTCGAATCGGCAGCACCCTGGATCGTTTCATAGTTGATGCCGGTAGCACGCGGATTCTGGCGAAACTGAGCAACGAACTTCAGAACTGCTTGTTGACGATCACGGGGAATCGCCGCGAACGATTTCAGGAAATCATCCGACAGCGCAATCTTCGGTGCCACACTCATGTTGAACTCTCCTTGGCTTGCAGGATAGCCAGCAAGCCCGCATCAATTTCGGAGCCCATGGCGACGAAACATTGCCAGCCGTGCTTCACGAAAATCTGCACAAACTCATCTGCGCCTTCTCCGACCAAGACTGCAACCTGCTGGCTAACCCAGGCCAACTCAGCTTCGGCCACAATCCTGCCCTTTTCATCGAGCAATTCATACCCAACCACTGGCGCGTCAATATCGAGCGACGCAAGTGTCTTGATCCAACCTTGAACTTCCTGCAAGGCATACTCGGCCACTTCGATCCAGGCCAGATCCATCATGCCTGCAGCGGAAACACGCACCAGCGGGGCTTCTTGAAATACGCTCCAAGTACATCCTGCATCGCTACCCGCCCAGAACCGGGACAAGGGGAACAACAGATTGGCGGTTTGCCAAAGGGCATGCCATCCCGCCAGCAATTCTGCATCGGGCGTGTTTTCATCCGGCCGCCAGTGCATTAACCCGCCTGGCTCGGCATCGCGATTGATTTGACCGCCGATCAATTGGGAAATCTGGTCGGAAGAAATTCCGGTCGCAATTCGAACCATCCCTTCACCCAGCTTGCGTCCGCCCATGCGCCGATCTGCTTCGGTGGGAAGACTGACCAGGCCAGACTCGCTCAACTGCTCAGCAAGCGATGACGACCCAATCTCCTCTGCGAATCCCGGGTCACCATGCGGCATCAAGACACCCAAGCCAAGAATTGACGCATGGCGACGCATCATCTCGTGATCGAGCGAGCAAAGGCGCATCCGAAACTGCGCCATCGACGGCAAGGCACGGAATCCCAGCATGTGACCAAGACCCAAGCGCTTGATCAGGTCACCCACAATATCCTTGTCAGACGACATCAGCGTGGGCCATGGAGACACCGTCGCGTCTGCTTTTGGGTTCAACCAGAGCTCGACATCGGCCCAAGTCAGCGTCCAGACCGAAAAACGGCCGCTTTTGGCGATGGCCATGCGCTTGGCCAAATCCACCGCGATGATGTCGCGATGGAACTGCCATCCATCCAGGAAAATGGCCACCGGCAGATCCCCTCGGTCGTCGTCTGGCCAGAACACAAAGTCAGGCTTCGATGGAATCACCACACCATCGCTTGGCCCCAGTTCAACCTGGGGTTCGAGACGCCAACGGCTTCCACCAGGACCTCCGCAGACCACCTGGTAACCAGGCTTGCCCTTGACCAGGACATCTGTCACCACCAGCCGGTCGAAAGGATCCGCACCTGGGCGCCTCAACGCCTCAACGAATCTGGCTTCAAGTTCGCTGTCGAACAACGGGTTAGCCGGCTTCAGCTTGGACAGGCTATCCAGCGGTTTGAGTTGATCGCGGTGATCCAGTATCTCGCGCAACAGTTTCTGCGCCAAGCGCCGTGAAATGTTTTCCTGGTCATGGCTGTTTCGATAAGCGTAGACGCAGCGGTAGCACCCATCCTTGTCCGGGTCATGGTTACACTCGCACTCGTCCATCGCCTTGAGCGCGACCGCAAATATCTCGAACATCGGATGTTCGTCGCGCATCAACTCCTTCAGATACCCCGTTCCACCCGGCACGCTGTCGTAGATAACCAGGTACTGGCGCGGTGACTCATCATCGGTGGCCAGGCGAATATCCAAGGCAATCCGCAGATGATCGACGGCCCCGCGAAAACGCCGCGACAATCCAAGCTGCAAGGCCGCGACGAAGGACTGCAAGCGTTCGTCGGCCCCACCGAATGTTGCTTCGGGCAGGAATAGACGAATGCCCTCACTGTCGAATTCCCGATACAGGAACACGCATTGCTGAGTAATAGCTTCCTCATCCTTGCGTCGAGGACAGTACGGCGCATGATTTCGAAACTCCTCACCCTGGCGCCGGCAGCGCTGCAACGTACCGCAATCGGGACAAATGGCGAAACCAGGACGGGCCTGCTCAATCCCGGCGATAGTCATCGGCGCAGCGTCAGCCTGTCGCTCACCAAAGTTGATCTCACGGAAAGACACTCGGTTTAGAAACTCGAAGGCAAACGGGAACTCAGATCGATCAATGGCGAAGGCCTGCCGCACGGCATCCGGTGGGCTATCCACTAGGGCCTGCCGAACGTAGAAACGACGTTCCCGTTCATCCGAATCATCGGTGATACGCGCTAGGTGATCGGGGGTGCGCGCATACACCTTGGTCAGTCGCAGCATGTCGCGGACACGCCCCATGTCATTCCACATCGGATCACCGCAACGCGGACAGGCCGCATGCTTCGTACCTAAACCATCGGGTTCGGAATAGGCGCACTGCCGGCAGAAACGCCACTGAGTCGGTCGATCCTTCGAAACATCCACCTGCTCGATGGTGACCTTCCGGCTCTCTGCGTAAAACAAGCTGCCCGGGGCCAATTCGGTAATGGCCGCCGCGCCCGGTCGTTCATACTCCAGCGTTAGTGGTGGCAGCATATCTGCGGCCGCAGTGGTGCCTGGTTTGCGATTGCGCAGGATAACTGAGTGCAGCAACACGCCCTGTTCCGGGAATGCATAATTCGGAAGCAGGCCCTCGTCTGTCAGCACATTAAGTGTTGCCCGGTCGTAGATCCCGGCGATCAACTTGCCGAGTGCAGCACTTTCCTGCCGTAACTCGACCAGTTCCTCTTCGTCGCTTTCCCCCTTCAAGGGTTTCGCGGCGACCTTACTGATTTCACCATCAACACGCTCACGCCGTTTGCGAAACTCCTCAACATCCTCAGCAATGGCCCGCAGGTGTGAGACGACTTTCCATGAAAAACTTCCCTCAGTCTTGGCATCGCCTTCGACAAATCGCGCCAGCCATTCGCAGGTCTCTGCCATCAGCGTATTGGCGCCGTGGTCGAACATCCGGATGAAGCGATCAAGCAAGGACGAGCGGTGCAGATCGACATAAGCCAGCCAGGGATATGGGAATTGCGTGAGGTTAGATTTCAGCACCGCCCCCAAGACTGGACGGATGGTGGCCGGAATCCGCGCCTTCGCGCCAGTTGCGCGCACCCAGGAATCGAGGGCAAATGCCGTCAATTGCCGTTCCAGCACGGCTGATGCGTTCAAGAACACACCAGGAGAGGCCACGTTCCCAGCCACCATCTCACGGGGTGATGCCCAGAAATACAAATCGTGGGGACGCGCTGCGGCCAGGGTCAGCAAGAAGGCATTACCCGTCGAACGCCCCGCACGCCCTGCGCGCTGAAGGTAGTTCGATTGCGCCGGCGGCACCGAGCACAACAAGGTAGCTGACAGGTCGCCGATATCGATGCCCATCTCGAGCGTAGGCGTGGCGGACAACAGATTGACCTTGCCCGGTCGGGGTTCCCTGGCCATGAAGGCGCTCTCGATTCCCTCACGCGTCGGGCGGTCGAGTAAACCTGTATGTTCGCGCGCGAAAACGCGCTGGATTTCGGCCGACAAATACAAACGTCGGTAGAAGCTGCCCGAATCGTCCGCTGGCGCAAGATGCCCATTGCACCCGAGGCGCCGGCACGGCTCTCCCGACATCTCGAGAGAACGTGCCGCCACCAGCGATTGGCGACAGACATCGCATTGCCAGCGCGTAGCCCCCGCCTTCAGGACGAACACATCCGGGATCAATCCCCAGACGGAGACCTCCTTTTCACCTTCTTCGGCGCGGGCAATGCCAGTTTGCTGCAAGGTTTGCAGGGCCAGGCGATAGACCTCGGCGACCAGTGCATCAGCCCCCAAGGCGACCGATGCCAAGGCGGGAAAGCTCTTGAAGGCCCAGTAACGATAAACACCCGCAGTATCGAGCAAGACGCTGTCGCAATTGTAGTATTCCGGCAAGGAGAGGAAGCGCGGTGGTCGGGGGCCAGAGAGCAGCCGAAATTCAGCCGGATTCTTGCGGTAGGCGAAAGCGCGCGCGCCCTGCTTGGCGTAGAACACCAGCCCCTTGTCCCACCAGGCGCCGACTTCTTGCATGCGGGCAATCAAACCGTCGAGGAAACGACGGGCCTCATCCTCGGGTACGCCGGCCAGCGCTTCGATTTCCTCTCCCAGACGCGCCGCCAGAGCGTGAGCCGCTTGATGGCACAAACCTTCATCCATCGTGACGGCCGCGGTCAAAGTGGCCGGCAAGGTGCGGCCAACATGGGCATCCTGACCGAATTCCGCCAGCACCACCCAGGGCAGGACGTTGCCCATCAGTCGCGGGACATCGCTGCCCGCTGGCAACACACCAGTATCGAACAGAGCTTCCGCATCGCGCAGCCAATTTAGTTGTGGCGGCAGAAAGTTGGCAACAAATCCGGAAAGCCCCAGCCGCTCCTGCCAATACTTTTCAAAAGCGGGATACAGCGCCCCCAAGGACAACGGCGTGCCGGCGGCATCGGCCGCTGCAATAACTTGCGCTAAAGCGGGCCGCAGGTTCAAGCGCCAGGTACGCGCCGCGAAGAAGCCAGCGCGGTGCGCGGCATCCTGCACCGAATCAGAGAACGCGATCAGCTTCTTGTCCGCATTGAAACGGCTGCCGAACAATTGACTGATCGCCACGCTGGCAAGGCTGGCAGCCTGGGAACCCAGGATCGTCAGCGTCTTGTGGCCGCCGCAATATGGGCAATTGTGATGCGCCACGTTGAGCGGGCTGCCGTTACGCCGGACTTCCTTGCGATTGGCCGCCAGATCGACCCGCAGTAGCCCAGCCCCCCCCTCCGATCCTGCACCGCAATGGCTGCAACTGGAATGCTCGAGCGTGTGCAAAGTGCCGCAACTGACACACACCTTCTTCGGCTCGAAGAAACGACGATCTGGCAATGCCTCACTTCCAGGAAAGACAAAACGTGTCGAGACATCTTCAGCAAAGAACGCCGTGTAGAAATTTTGTAAATCCGCATTCAGCTGATTCGGGCTGGTATTCGGAATCGTTGCCCCCCAACCCGTGGCATGGCAATCGCGGCAGTGGATCACCGGCAGATGTAGCCCCTTGTCGACCTGACCAAGGTCTGCCTGATGACGCAACACCGGTTCGGTTGCCACCGTGGCCACCATGCGCCGCAACTCCCGCAACCAAAGTTCAACCCGTACTGAAAGCAGTGGCAGCACATCATCTTCGGACTCGATGGCAAGCTTGCCAGGAACCTTCCGGCGGCGTGCATGGGCCACAAGCGCCACCAGGCTTTCCAACCAGCGCATCAAATACAGCGGCTGTTCCTCAGCCCGTAGCCGACGCCCCACATGGGCTAACATATCTTCCAAGGGGACAGCACGGCGTCCCAGTTTATCCAGGTCCCGCAACAGGTTTTGGAACGCCACGTGGGATTTCAGTCGTTCGCCAAGGGCGACACGCCATTCAAGGCTTTCAACCTCATCCGGGATTACCGTCTCGTCAAACCAGAGCCGAAACTGGTCGGCGAGATAGGTGGCGACCGATCCCCCCTGGTTGCTATCAAGCAGATCAGCATCCGTCGTACGGGGCCACCCCATGTATTCGACGGTGCTATCGGCCAGATATTCGCCCACGGACAGACGGTCTTCGCTGATCACTGCATCGGCATCGACCTTCTCACCAAAAACATCGCCGGCAAAGTCGAGCAGCGAACGTTCGCCATCGTCGCCCAAGGTGGCCGACGTACCGACGCAGACCAGATGCCCCGGCGGCGTATCGAGGCGCGCCTTGACGCGGCGGATCAGGCACGAAAGGTCCGTGCCCTGCGCCCCGTCAAAGGTATGCAATTCATCGACCACCAGATACCGCAGGGTATCGGGGCGATTGAGTGCCCAGAGCCCGGCGTCATCCGCCCTGATGAGCATGAAGTCGAGCATTTTGTAGTTAGTGAGCAGAATGTCAGGCGGGCGCTTGCGCATTTCCGCCCGATCGGTGATCAGCGTGTAGCTGTCATCGGGCAACTGCCGGACACAGTCGGAGGTTTCTTCGGGGGCATCGCCGACATAGAGGCCGGCTCGTATGTCAGAAAGCCCGGGGCGCGACAGGATTTCCTTGGCCATACGCTTGGCTTGATCGGTCGCCAGCGCATTCATGGGGTAAAGGATGATCGCCTTGATCCCCTTCTGCCCCTGTGCCGCCTGCTCGCGACAATGCTCAAGGATCGGATAAAGGAAACACTCGGTCTTGCCGGAACCGGTGCCGGTGGCTACCAGAGTTGAACAGGCAGTGTCTCCAGCCAACCGCTGCCATGCACGCGACTGATGGGCATGAGGGGTGAATGCTGCCGGCAACCAGGAGAATGACTTACCCGCCACCCCGGTGCGAAAAGGCAAGGCTACCGAAAGATAAGGGCCGCGAAACAGGTTGCCTGGCTGCCCCAGGAAGCAGTCGATCAGCCCCTGAAAACCGGAGGTGGTAGAAGGAAATGCGGTCGCGAGGAAATCAGCAACACTGCGGCGAACTTCATTGGCGACGATCAGCGGCTGCATGGAAAATCATCAATTCGCCGGTTCGTTTGCTTCGGCAACGGACTGGGGAATCAACTGAAAAATGCCCATGGTGAAACGCCCCCAAGGGGCACGCGAAGTCAGGTCCAACAGCCTTTCCCTGACTGCGCCGACCAGCACGGAAAAGCCTGTTGAAACAATCAAGCCTTGCATTGCTGTCGGGTCAATATTTCCTTCGGCACGAAACAATGCATAAACCTGCAATTGAAAAAAATAAGGCGGGTTGCGGCTGGTCTCGCGGTCGCATTCGACGACCATTTCTACACCATAGAGACCAGGCTGCCCTTCAACCGGCTGAGTGTTGAATGAATGCTTCAGATTGGTGCCGGTTCGCTCACCTTGAGGATCATGATCCGGGTTCGCCCGGACTTCCTGAGCCGGGAAGAACAGTTCCTCAAGCCGCAATGGGAATGGCATATCCATGCTTTCCACCTTTCTGAGCATGCGCCCAAGTCTTGCCGTTGCTGATCTGCTCCTGCGGAACACCGTCGTGAATCTCCAGCCAGCGCACACTGCTCGTCTTTGCCGCGACATGCACCCGCACCTGAGCATCCAGCGCATGCGCCATGCGCGCCATGCGATCGATCGTCAGGTTGGCATCCCCGCGCAAGGCTACGCTCACTGCCGCACTGCTGGTGCCAAGTCGGCGGGCAAGTTCGGTGCGCTTGATACCCAGTTGCTCCATGCGCCGCTCGATCCCGACAGCAAAATCCATCTTGGCTTGCTCAGCCGCATATTCCGGCGACTTCTCTATATCCGCCAGCCAGTTCAATTGTTCCTGTACGCCACTCATTTCTTCGGCTCCCATTCCAATGCTCCCTGCCGTTTCGCAACAAGGAAGGCATCCTTGATGCGTACTGCTCGGGCGACCTCCATCGGGTCGGCCTTTTTTGATTTCTTTACTGCACCATGTGTCAGCACCAACAGGGTGCCATCCGTATCCATGAAGCAAAACACCCGCAAGCGGCCCTTGATGAACTCCCAGATGCCTTGTTCCTTGTTGGCCTCGTGGAACACCTCGCTACTCAACAATCGCCTTCCATCCGTTGCATACCGGTCAAACAGGGCCGGCATACCGCGCGCACTACCCTGCATGTCGGACGGTGCATCCTGAAGGAAGCGCAATACCGGCGCCTCATTCCCCTCCACGACGGCAGCCACCTTGAAGCGCTTTTCATTGAGAGCGACGAGTTTCAAATTTTAACCTATAGATTAACAAACGGTCAGGATGTTCAAACAAAATTAGCTTATGAGTTGATCCGTTTCGGAAAAATGCCTCCATGCCACTTGGTAATCCGCCTCGCGGTCGGCCAAGGCAAACGGCGCCACATATTCCACCATACTATTCACTGGGCCGCCGGGCAAAAAGTCGGCGCTGACAGGGCGGCGGATACGGGTGCCGTCCGGGAGCTTGCGAGCATCTTCCCAGCCCAGGGCGCGCGTTTCGGTCTTGCCGTCCGGGTAGATGATCTCGCATGGTGTATCGCGCTTGCCGGTCTTGCGCGGGAGCCCGACACCGACCAGGCCCTTGCTGGCGGTGAAGACGATGCGGCCGTGGGCGTCGTACCAGGTGTCGGCTTCGTACTGGCGCATCACCGGGAACTGCACGCGGTAGATGGTCAGCAGTTCGTCGAGCGTTAGGCCGAGGGCCAACGAGGCGAGCACGTCGATTTCCACCAACGCTTGGCGGCGCGCGTAGTCGCTACGCATGGCGCAGTTCCGTTGCCATTCTGGGGTGAGTTGGGCGAAGAAATCGACGGGGAGGCGTGGGTCGGTGCTAGCGAAACGGTCGTGGCGGAACTCGTCTTGCCAGCAGTCGTGCCAGAGGTCGGCATAGTGGGTGGTTAGGCAATTAAGAGTGAGCGATCTAGCATGAACAAATCTTTCAAGCCCACCAAGTGCAGGAATTGGCATTGAACCAGCAGCATTATTTCTAAAATCCCCTTTACCTGAACTCTTTACAAAAAAATCAAACGGAACTGAGCTCCAAAGGCCGGTCAATGTGACAGTCTTCGAAACATCCCTTAGGGTTACCGAAAATACGCCGTCTATGTGATTGTAGCCAAGGGGCGCAATGGCGCTCAGGAGTGTCCTTTCACCGGACAAACTCAATCCCCGCCTAACAATTAGCCGATAGTACGCAGAAAAAGGTTTGTGCTCAGACGTCTCGTCTTCTTTCCAGGTCACACGCGGGACGCGCTGTCCATAGGTTGCATCGTTACAATCCGGCCGATAATTGCAACGCGGCATATAGCCATCTGGAATTACTGAAAGATCAATAACATCGTAATGACTGTTCTTTGTACAAATTGAACGTGGTGACTTATTCAGCGGGTTGCCGACAAAAAAATGGGGTCCTGACAGAACAAACTCTGACGTCAGTTTGACAAAGCCAGTATCACGACGAATCGTTCCATCTGTTTGAGCGTTTTTCTCGTTCCAGTGGGTAGCGTTTAGAAACACATCGTCGTTCGTCATTCCACCCAATCGTTCAGCGCACTCGGCAAATCTTTCAAGCACTGACGCCAATTCCATCGAATGCACGGCAGGCAATCGAGCTTGGCCTGGAAGAGTTCCAGGTTCGTCGTAGAGTTTTGCAAATGTGGCTAATCTGGTTTCGTCTGCAATAATGACTCGGTTCTTGTGTCCAGCCGTTTGCCAGCGCCCGGCATCCGACTTAATTCCAGGCGTCGTTCCTCCACCTGGGTGATCCAAACAAGTTCGAATGGTGGCTGGATCAAACAGATTCGCAATGTGCAAAAACCGGATTTTCTGCTCTGGACCATAGAGGTTGATACTGAATTTGACATGGTGGTCAACCTCGGGGAACAACTGCAATTCGTTGATAAATTGGTAATGGGCTCGCAGTCTGGGAAAGATGGCTATACGAAGAGCATTCCCTTCCGGATCATCGTACGGGCCCTCAGGGTGTAGCAGAGCCTGGATACCACGCCCCGGGTTCCCAAGCCGCCAGACTAGCGGCAGAAAACATTTGTACAAGTTTGCCTTCTGCCCAACAAGAAGAGGATAGTTTTGTGCGGCATTTAGGAATGCTTGAATACCTTCCTGCCCGGCACATTCCTCTATGTAGTCTTTCCGCGCTTGTTGAACTGACGCAAATACAACCTCGCGCCGATCAGCGGCGTCTTTGGCTGAGAGCCTGCGCAGGGCGAAAAGCGGTGAATACTCAGCCAGTAGCGCCTTCTCATTCCACTCCACCTTGATCCACGGCGGGTTGCCAAGAATCAGGTCGAAGCCACCGCGTGATTTGAACAGGTCGGCAAATTCCAGTTCCCAGTGGAAGAAGCGTTGTGCCCCGGCGATGGCAGCGGCACGCTTCAGGCGCGGGTTGTTTTCTAGCAGCGCATCGAGATTGACGTGTCCGTAGCGGTCGCGTTCGACGGTGAAGTCGATGGTCTGCTGCGGAATCGTCTCGGGAAAAAAGTCCGTAGGTATGCTGGCCGGGGCCAAACTGGCATTGCCCAGCACCAGGGTTTCGAGGTCGAACCACCACTCCTCGCGCGTCGGCAGGTCTTCAGCCCCGGTCACCGGCCAGAACCAAAGCGCGCACCAGTAATCCATGACTAGCTTGAGCCGGCGATAGGGAGAGGCGTTCCGCACCCGCTCTGAGAGCATCTCGCGGGCGTAGATGGCGTCCTTTTCCTTGGTGGTGGTCGGCGCGCGGTTAGCGGCCGGGTCGGGCCAGACGTGCAATTCGTCCGCCGTGGCCTTGCGCACGCGCTCCAGTTCTTCGGCGTGCTGCTTCCAGAGCGACTCGACACCTTCGGCCAGCGCCTCGGCGCGGGCAATCTCGTCCTTCTCCAAAGGCTTCAGGAAGGTCTTGCGCCAGGCTTTGATTGTCTCGAAGCGTTTGGGCTCCAGTGCCTTGACTACCTTGTCGGTAACGCTGACCATGCCATCGGCCGGCAACAGAAAGTGCCAAATCTGGCCAGCCTTGCGAAAGTTAGTACAAGCAAGACGGCTCGGCACGGCGGCACGCCAGTCGCGCTCGGGTTTTCCAGTTTCACCCTTGCCCGGCGAAAGCTGAGCGGTGGTAAACACATCGCGCCGGCATCCGACCAGCGAGTTGCCGTTGAAGAGTTGCAATCCGAACCAGGGCACGTGGGCGCCCTTGAAGATGGCATTGAGCCACAAGGACACTTCGGCCAGCTCGACCGCCACCGGATTGAGATCGACGCCAAACACGTTGTTGTCGGCGATAAACATCTTCACGCGCTGCTTTTCTTCGGCGCGGCGGTCATGCGGCACCGTCTCGCCGATTTCCCTTTCCTTGCGCCGTAGATAGGCTTCAGCCAATTGGTCGATGGCCTCGTTGAGGAAGGCCGCGCTGCCCATGGCCGGCTCACACACAGTCAGACGCAGGATGTCGTCGGCGCTGGCGCAGGTTTCCAGCAAGGGTTTGACGGCATGCTCAACCAGGCAGCGAGAGAGCACTTCCGGGGTGTAGTAGGACGCGCTCTTTTCACGCTCACGCCCGGCCAGGCGATAGATGAAGCTGCCCTTGCCATACTTGCGCGGCTCACCGCCGAACAGGGTTTCTGCCGGGGTGTATTGGCCGATGTCGGCTGCCGGAACGAACCAGGCTGGATCAAGCGGATTGAATGCTTCCTTCTTCGCTTTGTCCTTCACGACCGGGGTATCGTCGCCCTCGCCGGCGAACAGGTCGCCATTACCGACATTCTCGGCGTCACCTTCGTCGTCGGCACTCTCCGTTTCACCTTCATCCTTCTTGCGATTCGGATCGGGTCGGACTTCGTACAGGTCGGTTTCGGCAAAAAAGCCGCGAAAGGACAGCAGCGCCTCATACACTGCGCCCAACTGGTTGATACCCAGGGTGCCGTAACTGATGCGACCGCGCCGCTTGCTGCCCTCACGCGACAGCGACATCAGCTTGATGACCTGTTGTAGCACCCGGTTGCGCAGGCGCACGGAATTCAGGATCGGCGTGGCCTCGGGATCGAACAGGTGACCTTGCAGCGGTGGCAGCAGGAAGCCAGTGTTATCAGACATACTGCCCGGGAGCTGGTGCTGGCCATCCTGGCTCGCCACGGGGAAACCTTTCCAGATCAGCTTGAACAGGAGCTTCAGGCTTTCGTGGATGTAGTTGCCATCGAGTGCCTCGGGCGTGGAGAGTGGAACCTGCTCGAGATCGCGCAGATGTTCCAGACTGTAGCCCTTGAGGTAGGCATCGGCTTCCACCGGGGCATAACCCAGTTCGGGCCGGGCCTCGAGGTAGAACACGAACAACAGGCGATACATGAAGCGCAGGCATTCGCGCGACAGATCCTGAGCAAGATCGATGTCGTTGCGGTCGAAGACCTTTTCCTTGGCGATCTCGCGCTTGTGGCGGATGGCTTCGTTGGCAATCAGCTCGATGGCCTCGCGCAGGGCGTACTTCAGGTCACCGGATACCTCGAAGGCATGCCGATGCGAACTGTCCGTCAGGGTGTCGAGCAGCGAGATACCCTCGGCGGGTAGCACCGATGTGCGACAGGCCAGGGCTGCAAAGGCGCGCAGCAGCTTGTCGTCGCGCGTAGCGAACAGGTCCGGGAGCGTGAAGCGCAAGTGCGCCTTGCGGCCCCACTTGTCGCGGTCGATCAGCAACCATTCTTCGTGATGCACCAGCAGTACCCAGCGCGGTGGGGCACTATCGGAAAACACGACCTTGGAAAGCGATTCCTCCCAGGTTTCACCGGCCTTCGCTAGTGGGTCGCACGTCCCCTCAAGGTGCCGGGGCACCAGATCTAGGGCACCGAGTTCCTCATCTCCATGCACTGCCAATGCTGGCAGAACCACCAGATCCGGGGAGGCCTTGGCATTGCGGTAGATTGCCAGAGACGGCATGGCCAAGTCGTCGAGCGCAAGGGGTTCGGGTTGAAGGGCGTAACCCAGTGCCGACAGGATCGGCTCTGCCAGATCGAGCAGCAGAGCCACCCGGCCTGGCAGGGTTTTTTCGCGTAGGAATTTCTCGTGTTGCCGGTAATAGCCGGCAATCGCGGCGCGCAAGCGGCTTGGTGGACTGGCCGCGCCTTCGGCCTTCCAGCGCTCGAACATTTCCTTGAGATCGCGTTCGACGATTTCGTCTAGGTAGTGCTGGCTGTAGAACTCGTTGGCGTTTTCCAAGCCGGGGGCAGTGAAACTCATTGGACAGATCCTCCCGCCACCAACAGCGCCAGCACAGTGAATTGTGCGCGATCATCGAGCTCCAGCGTTTGCCGTGCCCATTCCTGATATTGAGCAAACAGATCGTCGGTGTCCGCCTCACGTTTCTTCTTGCGGCTTTGCGCCAGTGCGTCTGGCGTTTGGGCAAAGTCGAGTTCGAGCTGGGCGATATGGCGGTCGCGCAGCTTGCGCAGGCGACCCAGCTCGCTTTTCAGTTTTTCGCCGTGCGAGGCATCAAATGCCCGTTTCTTCTCGCGCAGTACCTTGGCCGCTTCATCCAGAGCCGGTGCAAGGCGGCGTTTCCAATCGGGAACAGCGATGGGCGAGCCATCATTGATCAGCTTACCGCTGCCCAGCCCTGTACGCGCCATGACATCAACCAGAGGCAAGGTCGCCAGCGGAGCCCCCTGGGAATCAAGATGCACCCCCAACCATTCCGCCAGGACAGACTGGCCGCGCCGGTTCGGGATTTGTCCGGTGACCAGAATGATGGATTCTCCCGTCGCCAAGCCACGCGGCACCCGCAGGACCGGGGCTTTCTGTCGGCCGAACAGGGCGAGCATCTTGTAGTCGAGCCATTGCAGGACTGGATGGATGGGCCAGAGATATTGGATGGCCGGCCATTCCTGCGTGTCGCGTGCATGCCGGATGGCGTGATCGACTTCCTCTTTCGAGGATGACAGGGCGAACACGTTGTCACTTGGCCACATCTCGGGAGCCAGTTCGCGCTCGAGCAACAGCGCCAGATCGGCATTCGGCTGAAATGCCAGCGAGCGCTTTGCCTCGTCGCAACGGGGTGAAGCCTGCTCGCGGGGATTGAGCCCGTGCAACCACTCAAGACCTGTTCGGGCGTAGGCGAAATGATCGGAAAAAAGGGACGGCAAGCTATTCGCCGGGATACTGTCGGCATTGGATGAACCTGCCGACCCTGCTGCGGGCACTTCCAGGGCGGGCGCGTTGTTGAAGATGTCGTCCAGCAACTCGAAGCCACTTTTGCCGGTGTTGTCCAGCCATGCAGAAAATGCTTCCGGCTGTGTGCCCTGCTCGATGGTCTCAGCAATCTTGGCAACCTCGAGCTCTTCGTCATAGAGCCCCATGAAGCTGGAAGGATCGCCGATATTGCGGGCGGCCTCGGCATCCTTGTCGATCAATATCTCGAGGATGCGCAGATCCCCACGAATTTTCTCGTCGGCCGCTTCTGTCATGCAATAAGCGAGAAGCGGCGTCTTGGTCTGCCCATAGCGATCGACACGACCGTTGCGCTGCTGGAATACCATCAGTGACCATGGGATGTCGAAATGCACTAGGCGATGCGAGCAGTAATGCAGGTTGAGGCCTTCAGATGCGACATCCGAGGCAATCAGCAGGCGCAGGGGGGATAGGGTCTTGCCAAAATCCTCGACGATCTTCTGCATGTCGTCATCCGGCAATTGTCCATGCAGGATGGCCACGGCACTGGCAGGCAAGCCGAGGGCCTTGGGCAGGTGCTCGTGCAGGAAGTTGAGTGTCTCAATCCGCTCGGTGAAAACCACCAGACGGTCATCCGCAGTTTTGCCGTCCCACCGCCAGCGATCACCCCCCGCAGCGGATGCCTGACCGCGCAGATGGCAAACCAGTTCATTGAACTTGGAGAATTGCGTCGGGCCGATGGCCGCCACTGCGTCGCGCAGGGATTGCAGCGATACCAGATCGGGATGGGTGGCATCCTTGGCACGGGTACGGCGCAGACGCTCGTCCAGCGTCTGAAGACAGGCCGCCGGGGATGAAAACAGAGATTTTTCCAAGGTGGTGCGAAACAACATCGCACCGTCGCGCGCGCTTTCGTCCGACTTGAGCCGGAGCACGGCGAGGGCGTCAAATGCAGCATTTTCGGCTGGCGTTGCCTGGGCGGAAAACTTGAATATCTCCCGCTCAGGGAATTCCTGGCGAATCTGCTCGCGGACGTCGCTCTTGAAGCGGCGTACGAATAGATGCTCGACATCTTCCTTGGTGTAATCCGCCTTGGCCGGCAGCACCGTAGGATCGAGCATGCGCATCAGGCTGGCAAAACTCTCTCGCTTACCGTTATGCGGGGTGGCGGTCAGCATGATTAACGCATCCGAACGACGCGCCAGCAACTCCGCGAGGCGGAACGCCTGCATGCGGTTGCCCTTGTAGCTAACGTTGTGAGCTTCGTCGATGATGATGATGTCCCACCACGCCTTTTCCAGGTAGTGTCGGTACTCGCCGTCGCGCTTCAGGGTATCGACGGAAATGATCGTCCGGTCGAGATACTGGAACGGGTTGTGATTTGCTGGAATTTGTCGACGGATGCGTTGGATGCCACTTGAATCCAGCCGCGTGAGGGAAATGGCAAACCGGCTCCAAAATTCCTGCTGGAACTGCCGCATCATGGCGCGGGTAGTTACAACCAGAATTCGCCGCCCCTTACCTCTCCGGATCAGTTCCGCCGTCAGAACGCCGGCTTCCAGCGTCTTGCCGAGACCAACTGTATCCGCAATCAGCAACCGAGGCCGCAGCTGTTTAAGGACACGATGGGCTGGATCAAGCTGAAACGGTAGCGGATCCATCACCCCCTGATGACCGACAACCAGATCTTCCGTGGTCGGAACGGTCTGACGCAGCCGCGCCTCAAGATACAGCAACGAGGCCTTGAATCCGGGCGAATCATCATTCACCAATTCTGTCTCGCGCGGGTCGATGATCTCGATGCTATCTAATGCAGACAGAAAAATTGCCACGCGGTTGCGGACCATTTCCGACACGCCGATGCAATGCACCTCGTACCCGCCTGATCCGCACTGATCGGAGTTTCGCACCAACCATTCCTCATCCCGAATCAGGACGCGGGTACCTGGTGCGGGGGGCTGAAGTGAGGATTTTTGAAAATTGTCGTAAATCATTATTCCGAGCGCCAAGCCATTTTCTGCACGATAACCACTCAAGGATCAAAGAAGGAATGATCGATCATCTAATGATGATTGAGTGAATATGGTGCTTTTTTATTTGCTGACTCACTCCGAAAAGAGTTCAGCTCAGTTGAATATTGCTTTCTAGTGAAGCGTCAGCCTGCCCTCTTCTCCCTTATTCATTTTTAATTTTTGGAGATGAATATCTTCTGACGAATGATCATGGATGGACTCCGAAAATACGACACTTGATACCGTCGCCAGAATGCTTGTTGTTCTATTCGAAGATGTCATGTCAGTCGCTGTCGTGTTCCAGCTGCATCGGCTCCGGACTTTCGTACCCCGGAGCCAGAATGGCGCTCCTGACGCAGTACAGAGCCAGATGATTTCTCAGCCACAGCCTATACTCAGGGCCCTTAAGCTTGTGGTCTGCGGAACAGTCCACGTTCCACTTGCGTAGCATGTAGCCGGCCATCGCTGCGCGAATTTTCAGTTTCAGCACGCCATCGTCCATCCCGTAATCCATCTCGGTTATCTCTGGATAGGGTTGGTCTGGGTGCGGAACGAGATCGAGCTCGACGATGCGAGTCCATTGAATGTCTTGGTCGCTTCGCTCATGGGATTCGATCATGCCGTCCTTCACCATTTGCGCGTGCTTGATCCGCGTAATCACGAAATCACGGAAACCTTGCCGCTTGCGATCGAATGCGCGCACATGCCAGCGCATGTCGTTATCGATGAGCGCAAATGGAATGATCTCCCGCTTGGTTCGACCGCTTGAAATCGAGTGATACTCGATTTTGAGTACGGCATCCTGGTGAATTGCCCTAGTGACACAAGCGAGAGTATCCAAATCTGGCTGGGTCAGGCGTGATGTAATTTCACAGGCAACCCAAGATCTTTGTCGAAGCGGCCCTCCGTCACCAAAGCCCTGCGTGAGCAAGGACAAGATCCGGTCAGTCTGGTAGTCAAATACAGGACGAAAATTATTGCCAATGATGTACGACTTCGCCTTGGGGTCGTAATCGATGTTGCCTGGGGCCAATTCCTTGTAGAGCGCCAAATCCCTAGTGGCGGCGGCAGATTGGATGCCAAACCGTGTCACCAAATCCTGGCGGCGAATATCCCCGATAAAACGAACGCGCAATTCGATAAACGCGAGTCTATCGCGCTGTGGCTGGGTCAATTGTTCAAGCTTATCGTTCGACATCTTGGCTAGCCGCTCCGCAGTGAAAGATGGCTTGTAGGCATATTGGGGTTTAGTATATGAGTTGCGAAGGAGTAAGTCTATTGACTCATATTCACTTGCATATCCGTTGCATTATGATTATGATTTATACGCATAAACGTGATGATTATCGAAAGGCAGGCAAGCAATGGAATCTGCAAATCTTGTATCGGGCGCGTTCATAAAGGCGGTGGCGTTTGCTTCAGAAAAACACCGCAATCAACGTCGGAAGGATGCAGACGCATCGCCGTACATCAATCACCCGATTGCATTGGCGAATGTGCTCGCAAACGAGGGTGGCGTGGTCGATGCGGTTATTCTCAGCGCGGCAGTGCTGCACGACACCATCGAAGATACCAAGACTACAGCTGAAGAACTCAGGCAGTTGTTTGGCGACAAGATAACTTCCATCGTACAGGAAGTCACCGACGACAAATCGCTCGCCAAGGAGGTTCGGAAGGAAGAGCAGGTCCGGCACGCTTCTCTCATCTCAACCGAGGCCAAGCTTGTGAAGCTCGCGGACAAAATCTGCAATCTGCGGGACATTCTGGCCTCGCCGCCCGCTGATTGGTCTGCCGAACGTAAGCGGACGTATTTCGAGTGGGCCGCTCGGGTGGTGGCCGGTCTCCGTGGAGTTCATCCTGGACTGGAGGCCGTATTTGATGGGCTTCTTGCCAGGCAGTCAGAGCTTCTCTGAAAGGAGGATCGGATGCGCATCGAACAACACCTCGCCGCCACCTGGGCATCCCAGCTTTCGGAAACGTTGATAAAGGATGCCATCCAGAGTTTGGAAGAAATGGATTCCCAGGAAATGCTTTCCGGGGACTCGGGCCTCAAAAATGTCTGGGAGGAAGTCTGTGTCCAGGTTCAGGACGAGCAATCCTTCTTCTGGGAAACCTACGTCGAGACCATGGAGGGTCTGCTCGCCGGGTTTGTCGAGTTGCTCGATGCTAGTGCCCAACTTGCGCTATGGACACTCACCGAGAGCGGCCGGGACTACATCGATGACCATCAGGCCGACGATGAAGCTGCTCTGGATATTCCAGTTGATGCTGTCGAGATCGTCGCCATGCTGATGGATAGCCTGCTATCAGCCGCTGCAAATCATGAAAGCGCCAGCATCAGCCGCTTCCTACAGCGGCATGAAGATGGCTTCGACGAACTCGATGATGATGACGAGGATGACCTAGAGGCCGATGAGGATGTTGTCGAAGATGACGCGGGTCGAGAGCCCGGCCATTCAGAGGCCTCCGCGCCGATCTTTGATATCCGCCCGGGTCTTTCTGACCCCGTAGTTTTTGTTATTTCGCGCCAACAGGTCGAGGCGCTTGACCTCGATGAACCCCTCGACTTCCTGCACTCCCTGGTACCAACTGCACATCCTCACCATGCATGGGCTTACAAGGGACGGCTGTCGCTAGTGATCGCAGGCTATGAAACGGATCCGCGCGAGCTGTTCGAAATCCCGGAGGTCTGTGGGTATCTCCGCGCCTTGGATGAGCAGTGGCCGTTCTGGTTGTTTTTCTTCAACCAGGTGGATGACTCCATCAAGTTGATCGCGTTGTGCTTGGCTTCATCCATCGAAGTCGTACCGGGCGCGGCCCACATCGATCCAGATGGCCTGCGCCGCTTTCTGGAACGGAGCTTTACCGCTTTGAACTATTTGTTCGAGAGCTATGGATTTCCAGAGTCGGAAAACGAAGCGTTGTCGACGGAGGTGTCCCGCCTTTTTGCCAATAGCCTGATAAGTCCAGGTAGCTATGGTTAGTGGATGTCGCCATGCCTACCAAAGCACCGCCCCATTATTCTTTTACCACACTGGATGGCACTGTGCTGTCATTGAACGAATGTCGATTTGATGAACGCCAACGTCGTCAGCGTCACCACCTACCCAAAGTTGCTTCGTGCTGGGATTATGCATCTTTAATTGACGTCCTTTGCCGGGATAGTGGTCGGCATGCACATCAGTTTTCGGGCAAATCGGCAGCCGAATGGAGAGCCGACTTAGAGCGGCGCAAGTCCCCCGAACTTCATCGCTTTACACAGTGGTATGAGTCCCTTGTTGCCCCTGTCTTGGCGGAACTAGCAAAGCGCCCTCGATCTCCGGAAAACCTCTATAGCATCGAATTGGCGTTGCCGCCCCTAACGTCATCCCTACCAAGTCTGATTCGTGGGCTGGGGTTGAAGCGAGCCAGCGCCGAGCAATGGGCGGCAACCCTGCGGGCAATGGCCAGCAAAGGCGTGAAGCCCGAGGAGTTGGACGAGTCAGGCGTGCTTATTCGCCTTGAAACCCAATTTGCAGGGGAAACATTGTCGCAGGCACAGGTTGTCCGTCTGATCAATCTTCACCACGTAACGCCGAAGTTTGTCTGCGAATCGCGGTTTGGCTTCAAAACGATAGCAGGGTGGAAAGAGTGCTGCCGGTGGGTGCCGGCAAAAGACTATAAGAAGCACGGCCTCTGGGGATCCAAGGGCGACGGAAGTTGGTATGTCATTCGTTATCGGCATCGGGCACTGGGTTGGGCTGTCGTGCGCTGCCGCTACACCGATCTGTTTACGCGGCGACCAGACTGGTGGTGGGTGCTCGACGAGCGGGGCAAGCTCATTGCACAACCTCCGGAGGGCTTCGATGCACCAGAGGATGCTATTGAATTTGCAGAGCACAAAATCAACCAGCGCTTCTCGTCAATGGGCAGGGAGCATGCCTTGTCAAAATGGGAGCGCTACTCTCTGCCGGGCAACGACGGCTATCGCGAGATACTGATTCAACTGGATGATTGGCCCGGGAGTTACTCGCCACGCCACTATCGGACACGTAACGTCCTCGTCCATGTCCGGACAGGCATTCGGGAAACCGACGATGGACGGCGAGTATTGTTCTTGGATGAAATCCAGAGCGATTGGCATGCCGATCTTCATGCGGCAGCCAAGGACGATCCTTCGACACAGAACAAGGCACCGCCCCCGGATGCGCCGTTTCGGAAGGACTGGCCTCTGCTGGCATTGAAGTTAATGCTGTGGTGGTCGCAGGTACTGAAGCTGGATGGTGTGGCCTGGAGTACGGCTGACCTCCAATCGGCGCGCTGGCGTAGCTATGGCCCACCGGAAGCACTTTATCGGTCTGCCTTGCCAGATGCTGCTCGATCGATTTCGAAGGCTCTGAATCTCGAATTGGCGCAGACCTGTATGGCGGTCCGCTGTAACACCCGCTGGGTTGAGCTTGCCGATGATGGCTGGGTCGTGAAAAACAAGTCTGGCGTACCCATCACCAAGCCGTTTCGCCACCGGGGTCAAGCAGAGCTTTTTGCTGATATGAATGGAACGTTCGTGAAGGTGAATGTGCCCGTGCTGTGGTTGGCCGATTTGCCAACGATCAAGGCTATTCCGCTGTACGGCGTGGCCACAGAGGACTTCTGGCTTCAGTCTGATTCTCGATCTGCAAACATGGAGGTGAAACGTGAATCACGAAACTGAGCGCCAGTCCGCAGTGCGTTACACGATCATGCCAGATTATGGCGGTGCTTACGGTTGGATAAACCAACACGGCCCCGAGGACGCGCTTGGCCCAAACCATGCAGATACCAATAGTTGGAGCGGCGATCACCCTATCTCGGATGAACTGCAAGCAGAGTTTTCTGCGTGGCAGCTGGAATTCGAATTAGGAACGAGAGAACAAAGAGGGCATTCCGTTTTTGATTGGCCACGCTTTCACGAAATTGGCATGGCCTTGACGCGCCGGGTTAAGGCCGAATTGGGCGACACAGCAAGGGTCTTCTACGAAAAGCCGATGGAAGATCCAAATCGACGCCTCCAGGAACGGGTCGAGTTGCTATCTGATGGATCGATCGTCCAATGCTTTTCGCAGCGCCTAAAGTATCCGTTTCCCGAGTGGTTTCCACGGATGATCGTTTCAGGGGGACAGACCGGGGTGGATCGCGCTGCTCTGGACTGGGCATGCAACCATTGCATCCCTCATGGCGGCTGGTGTCCCCAGGGGCGTCGCGCCTCGGATGGCACTCTGTCAGTGAAATACCAGTTACGCGAAACCGAGTCGGCCGGTTACCGCCAGCGCACCAAGCTCAATGTGCAGGACAGCGACGCAACGCTGATTATCAATGTTGGGGAATTGGACGGGGGTAGTTTACAGACGCTGCAATTTGCCGAACGTATGGGCAAGCCAAATCTCGTGCTTCAGATCGATCAAGTCGCACTCGACGAATTGGCAGACAGCATTACTGAGTGGCTGATCGCAGGCAAGTTCAGCACGCTCAACGTGGCGGGCCCGCGAGAGGAGAAGCGCCCTGGCATCTATGCACTGACGCTCTCCGTACTTAATCGCTGTACAGCATCCCCGGACGAAAAAACATGACCGCGCAGATTTCCAAGAGGCTCACAACCGATGGGCAACAACTTTCAGCTTGTCGCAGTCAGCTGAGCACCAGCTTAGTTCTTCCGGAATTTCGGCGGCAATTGCGGCCATTGAGAAATGGCTTTCTGCCAGAACGCGTACAAAAATTGTGGGGTAGGAAGCGAATTTCAACATGACAATTATTCGTGGTGTCCGAATCATGAACTCGCCCTGTTGTGGCGCACAGTATTCATTTCCCAGGTATGTTTCGATGAACTTCATGGCATTTGAGTATTGGACAGACGGCTGGCGGGAAGGCTCGCTGATGCCCAACGACGAAGGACTGCGCCGCTGCAAATGCGGTCAGTATGTCCTGGTGAAAGACATGGTCGCCGTCGATACCGCAGACACTTCTGAGTTGCCTTACATGGATCACGTACCAGATGATCTTTTGTCCGAGTGCATTGCCATGGCAGCCAGCGAGGAAATTGAGGTTGCAGCAAGACGTGGGCACTGGCGCGATCTCAACCACCCGTACAGGCAGCAGTACCGCCAACACAGAGACGCTGAAGAGGCTGCCACCAAGGCGGTATGGGAGGCAGCCAACCCAGATAGCAGAACATGGTGGGACAAGCTGCGTGGCCGGCAAGCACCCAGCTACAGCAGACCACCGGGAAGCCCCTTCACGTACCCAGCATTCGCCCCCTCGGACCAACAAATTCAAAACATGCGGCGCTTGAGCGAGATATTACGGGAATGGGGTGCGGCATCCCGGCAGAGATACACCATGGAGCTTGCTGAGCTGTACCGATAGCTTGGGCGCTTCGACGAATCCGAACAGGTGATCATGACCCTTGATGATAGTGAAGTAGGCGTAACCAGCAATCTCATCACCAGGCTGATCAAAGAAGAGCAGACCGCGCCCATGCGCTACATGATGTAACCAAGCCGGGATATAAATGGCTGGTCATCGGTTACTGAAACCGAACTGAAGAGGGAGTCGATGACATGACAGGTTTGACGGAAGAAGAAGTGGTTTTCGCTTTCGCCAGTGCATGGAATCGACTGGAGCCCGATTGCTTCTTGGCGCTGCTTTCACCTGATGCACGATATGCCTCCCAATGGGTTTTCGAAGAACTGGTGGGCATTTCGGCAATTTCGGATTACTTGCGGAGCAAGATGCGAACCGTACGAGCTCACGGCGCCAATGACCCGAATTCGCGTGTCCGGGTAGAGATTGGCCGCACTGCTCAAGGAGAAGGGGGAAGACCTTGCGCCTTCATGACTCAGGGTTATGGCAACGAAGTGCAGGCCGCTGTACTTTTTGAAATCTGTGATGGCAGGGTTTCTCGCTACGACCTATGCATTCCGCAGATCCTCGGTGCTGTGCGAACCGGAGTATTTCCTATTTCAGAGGGGATCAAAGTGAAGCACGTTATCGATGGCCATCAACGCGTTGATTGTCAGGCATTGATGCGTGCCTTGCCCGTATCGGGGTTGGAGCCGCAATGTCTGGCGTCAGTGGGTGGCTTTATAGATGTTCCCAAGGATCGTTGCTGGCAGGAGACTATCGCACTTTTGGAGCCGCCAGCAGGCCGGCGCGTTCCTTACATCGAGCCCGTTGGTGCGTTGGAAAAGATACTTCGTCGCCAGGGTGTCGCGCTGGAGGTTGCAAAAGCACGGGCAATCGAGGCTGTGGCGCGGATGAAGGCGGATGTAGCGGAGGACCATTGGATCAACTTTTTCGATGACCTCGAACCGGAATCGCCCGAATGCCTCGCTTTTCCCGAATTTGTGGCGTGGCTGCGGCGCGACTGTACTCGAGACAGCCACCATGGCCTAAACGATCTGGCCAGCGAGGAAATATTGGTGGCGCCGGACATCCTTGACTTCTTCGAGCAGGCTTCAGCGGTAGCCGCTACTACGCCGATGTTCCGAGGACCTGACAACTGGGCCAAACCGTGGTCGCTACAGGACTTGCCTGCGCTGCCGACGCCAAAGTCCATGATTGAGTTCGTCCCTGGCCCGCCGTGGAATGACCTTGAAATTGACTGGGAAACACAGGATAACCCATTCCTGCAATGGCGCGAGGCCATGCGCCCTATCGCTCAGGAACTCGAAACTGCTCTGGGCAAGGCGGCCTATTACTTCAAGGAGTTAGGAGATGACCTGGACGACGATGACGTACATCGTTTTCTCGTCCTGCACTGGTGTTGCACGTATAAGCCGGAATCGGCCTTCGTGCGCTTTCTGTTGAAGGTCAGCGGTGCCAAGGATGTTGAGGAACTCAAGGCGGCGCTGATCGACCCGGCCAGTTATACCCATCCGTTCGAGATGAACAGCGCATTCGTCGGGATGGAGAGCTTGTCTTGCCGCCTCGCTTACCTACCGCCGGATACACACAAAACAGTCGGTGTCGTGTTTCTGACCGAGCAGGCCATCGAGGTTGCACAGTCGCTGCTGGCACAGCAAATTGGCGCACACGCTTTCATCGTTGCGCCGAAGGAACTGGCGACCGACGCATGGGTGAAGCACGCGACGCGTTACTGCCGCGACTGGACAGTACTCTACTTGTACGATGGCAAGCTGGATCGGCCCATCGAAATACTGGCCTCAATTGATGAAATATTTGTTCTCGCAAATGAACCACGCCCCAAATCAGGCTTCGACCTCATGCTGTCTGAGCAGAGTGAAGATCTTTTATGGTTGGCACTCAACAATGGTGTCGATGTCCATTACTACAGCACCGACGGCATGTCGCTATACAACCCCGACACCTGCTTGCAAAGGCGCGGGGTAGCCGAACGGGTAGCGGCGCGGCAGGCGCAGCGTGCGGCCTTCACTCGGCAGTTGAAGGAAATCCGACTCGACAGCGATTTCGGCAGCAGCGGCCTGTGGGATGACGAAGGCAAGATGCTTGGTTACGACCTGCTCAATTTGCCGTTCCCATTGGTCCGGCGCATCGCAGCGTGGCAGCGTGACTACGACGGCACGATGAATCCACCAGATATGGGCGACGACGCTTGGTGGGAACACCACAAACAAGAGGCGATCTGCATTGCCATGGTGCTTCAAGCTGCTGTGGGAGCGAGCCCTGTCGTCAAACTGTATCGCAAGGATGGTTGGTTGAGTGTCGCGGACATCAACCATACTCATGGAGGAAAACCATGAAGTTAGCCTGGAGCAAAAACAACAAACCAGAGGGGCAACAACAGAACCGTGAGATCTCCCGCAACGCTGGCCAGTTGCTCGGCAGACTGGACGAAATCATGCCCTTCATTTACATCGCGCAGTACGGGGCATCTGATCATGACCTGCGCGAGCGGATGACCGATGAGGCAACCGGGCTCTTTGCCATTGGGGCGCAGACGGGCGGAGATCGTCCTGGCATCGCACCCCGTGTTGGGCTGGTGCTCCCAATAAACCTGTGCCGGGATGAAAAGGTGCGCACCACGTTGCTGGAAATTCCCGCGCTGATTGATGGCACGAAGAACACCACGATGTCTGAGCGGCGGTGTTCTGTGCAGGCCAAGCTTGATGACGCTTTCGGCGGCGAGTTGATGATTGAGGACCGGGAGGGCCTGGATGGATTTTTCGCGCTCAAGTCTGGTCCCGGCCTGTTTAACCGGCTGCACGAGTCATTCGATTACGTCATCTCGGTTCTGGACAATCCGGCAGGGGCGATCCATGTGACCGAAACGACCAAGTTCCATTGGCGCAGTTTTGGCGAATTGATGGAGTGGTACCACGGACTACGCGGATCGGATCGTTTCGGCGGGTGGTCGGCCTTGACCCCGTTCTATGTCTGCGGCAACACAGGGGTATTGCACTCCTACAGCACAGATCGTTGGGCGCGACGAGGGCTGATCACCCCTGCCGAAGAGGCGTCGAAGTGGTTTGTGATCCGCCCCGGTCTGGCCAACGCGAATCTTGGCGTGCGCTTGGAGATGGAGGAATACGGATGGGCAAAGTTGCACCTGATGCTCGATGACACCACGGTTTCAATTCACTTATCCGATGTGTTCGACCCATTTTCCGAGTTGGTCGCCTGGGGGCGGGAGATTGACGAAGGTGATCTCCCGATCGCGATGGAAATCGACGAAGAAGGTCAGGTGGCTTTGCTGACCGTACTACGCACGGAGAATCCGTCACGCGTCCTGTTGCGCGTCACGCGCCGACGTCCCCCCGTTTTCAGTAGCAGAGGGCTTTAGAGTCCGAGGGTAATTTACCCGATTTCTGGGTGAGTGATTTGGCATAAGCCACAGGCGTCAAACCGCCCAGGGATTTTTTCGGTCGCTCCTCGTTGTATTCACGACGCCAGCCTTCGATGACGACCTGGGCATGGCGCAGGCTGGTGAACCAGTGCTCATTCAGGCATTCATCCCGGAAACGGCCATTGAACGATTCGATATAGGCATTCTGATTGGGCTTGCCGGGTTCAATGAGGAAGAGCTGAACGCCGCGAGCATGCGCCCAGGTCAGCATGGCCCGACTACAGAACTCCTTGCCGTTATCCGTCCGAATCGCCTTGGGCAGGCCTCGCGTCTTGGCCAACTGATCGAGCGCTCGGGTGAGTTGCATGCCACCGATCGCACGCTCCGGAACAATCGCAACCGCCTCGTGCGTCGCATCATCCACAACGGTCAGGCTTTTGATGACTCGCCCTTCCGCCGTCCGGTCGAACACGAAATCCATTGACCAGACCTGATTGGCGGCCGAAGGGCGCTCTAGCGGGTGACGATCCGACACTGGGATCTTCTTCCGCTTGTGCCTTCTCACTTGCAGACCGGCCTCGGCGTAGAGCCGATCCACCCGCTTGTGATTCACCACCATGCCAGCCTGCCGCAGCTTCAAGTAGATCATCCCGGCCCCGTAGCGCCGATGGCGTTGGGCGAGCGTGACGATCTGCTCCTTCAAAGCCGCATTGCGATCCGTTGCCGGCCGGTAACGGAATGAACTCGGACTCATGCCAACGAAGCGAAGTGACCTCCGCTCACTGAGTCCCTTGTCGATGAGATAGCGCACCAGATCACGCCGTGACGGTGCGCTCACCACTTTTTTCGCAGGGCTTCCTTGGCGATCTCGTTTTCCAGCATCGTTTCGGCCAGCAGCTTCTTCAAGCGCGTGTTTTCCGTTTCGAGCTCCTTGAGCCGCTTGGCGTCCGACACACTCATCCCGCCAAACTTGCTGCGCCAGAGGTAGTAACTCGCTTCCGAGAAAGCGTGCTTGCGGCACAGTTCCGCAACCGGCATCCCTGCCTCCGCCTCCCGCAGGAAGCCAATGATCTGTTCTTCGGTGAATCGCTTCTTCATGTCCAATCTCCCTATCGTGAAAGATTGGACTCTAAAGTCGGGCGCTACTCAATTCCGGGGGGACGTCGCAATTCCGGGGGGACGTCGCCAGCTCAATAGGGTGGAGGCACAGAAACCGTTGTTAGCAACACAGTAAAAATGACCCAGGGCATCAACTGAAAATTGACCCACCTCACTTTTTTCAGAAACGCCTAGGTCGCTTCTCCATACTGTCCCTACGGTATGGAGACAGCATGTTAAACGCTGAACAATCAGTGGAGATTACTGTGTTGCATCGTCACGGCATGAGCATTCGCGCTTTGGTCGATATCACCGGCTGCGCGCGAAACACCATACGGAAGTACCTGAGATCCGAGGGCAAACCTGCTCTCAAGGAGCGCGCCAAGCGCACCGAGAAGCTGGACCCTTTCAAACCCTATCTCATCCGGCGCATCGAGTCGGCCAAACCCGACTGGATTCCAGCCACCAGCCTTCTCGAAGAAATCCAGAATCAGGGGTACGAAGGTGGTATAACCCGCCTCCGCCAATTCCTGGTTGACTACAAGCCTGCTACGGCGCCGGCTGAACCGGACAATCGTTTTGAGACCGACCCCGGCAAGCAGATGCAGGTGGATTGGGTTGTTTTCCGTCGCGGCAAGGATCGCTTGTCGGCCTTCGTCGCCACGATGGGCTACTCCCGCGCCAGCTTCGTGGAGTACGTCACCGACGAGAAGATCGAAACCCTGTTGGCTTGCCACGAGCATGCTTTCGAGTATTTCGGTGGCGTCCCCAAGCAGGTGCTCTACGACAACATGAAGACGGTTGTCATTGAGCGGGATGGCTACGGGGAAGGCAACCATAAGCTCAACCCGCTGTTCCTGGACTTCGCCAAGCACTGGGGCTTCGTTCCCAAGCTTTGCCAGCCTTATCGCGCCCGTACCAAGGGCAAGGTGGAACGCTTCAACCGCTATTTGCGTCGTACCTTCCACGTTACGCTGGCTAGTCGGCTGAAGATGAGCGGCATTCATCTGGACAAGGATACTGCCAATGTCGAGGTACGCCGTTGGCTGCGCGAAACGGCGAATGTTCGTATCCATGCCACGACCAAGGAGCAACCGGATAAACTGTTGAAGGCTGAGCAGCCTCATCTGCAGGCCTTCCCCCCAAGCTATACCGGCGTCTCGGTCCGCGAGCAGTCGCTGACCAAGCCGGTGGCTCATGTGATTACCCCGTTGCAGCGTCCTCTGTCGTTTTACGACGAGCTGGTCGCCGCTGCCGCTTGAGGAGGAACCCCATGGATATTCAAGCAGAACGCATCCGCGCTTCCTGTGAGTTGTTGGGCCTTGATCGAGTCACTGAAATCTACCCGGTGATCGCCGAAGCGGCGATCAAGGCCGAACAGGGGTTTGCTGATTTCCTCGAAGCGCTACTTAAAGAGGAAGTCAGTGGCCGGCAGCAACGCAGTCGAACCGTATTGACCCGACTCGCTGGGTTCCCCGCCATCAAGACGTTCGATAGCTTTGACTTCAAATTTGCCAGCGACATCCCGAAGGCGCGCATCCAGGAGTTGTTCAGTTTGGCTTTTGTCGAGCGTACTGAGAACATCATGCTGCTTGGGCCTTCTGGTGTCGGCAAGACCCACCTGGCGATTGCCTTGGGCTACGCCGCAACGCAGGCGGGGATCAAGACCCGTTTTGTCAGTGCGGCGGACCTGGCGCTGCAACTCGCGGCAGCTCAGCGCCAGGGGCGTCTCAACGAAGTGATGAAACGCAATGTGCTTGCCTACCGCCTGCTGGTGATCGACGAAATTGGCTACCTGCCGTTCGGGCGGGAAGAATCAAACCTGTTCTTCCAGGTCATTGCCAAGCGGTATGAGAAGGGATCGGTGATCGTTACGTCCAATCTTCCGGTTGGGCAGTGGGGCTCTGCTTTCAATGGCGATGACACCCTGACCGCAGCCCTGCTGGATCGGCTCCTTCATCACGCCCACATCATCCAGATCAAGGGCGATAGCTATCGGCTGAAGGACAAGAAAAAGGCGGGGTTTGTTGGCACACAAGGGGGCGCAAGCAACTGACTCGGCAGCATCCTGAGCCGTTCTGTGAAGGATGGCTCAGGCAAGGTGCCCTACGACCGCAACGTGCCCGTTGCTGTCACTTCCCCCGTGGAAATGGCTACCCGCAACCGGCCATTCGTGACATGCGGGCCCCGACCCCAAGCAGCCAGTCAGTTTCTCCTATGCAGCCATTCGGCTATAGATGCCTTACACCGCCTCCAGCGCGAGCAGTTCAGCCACCGTCTGCCTTCGTCGAATAAGCCGGGGCTCACCATTTTCCATCAGCACTTCGGCAATCAGCGGGCGCGCGTTGTAGTTCGATGACATGGAGGCACCATACGCACCGGTGTCGTGCAACACCAGCAGATCTGACACCTGCGCCTGCGGCAAGGACCGGTGCAACACCTCGCCACCTTCTCCCTGCGTAAACACATCTCCCGACTCACACAGAGGTCCGGCAACCACCGTGTCAAACTGCAGGCCATTAACCGCTGTGCCATCAGAGTGGATCAACTCCATGCCGTGGTAAGAGCCGTATAGGGCCGGGCGAACCAGATCACTGAAGCCGGCGTCCACCATCACAAAATGGTTGGTGCCCTGTTGCTTCGTGGCGCGTACCTCGGTGACCAGCACGCCGGACTCGGCCATCAAATAGCGGCCCGGTTCTATTTCCAGTTGTACTGGATGCTCCAGCAGTTGTTCCACGGCATGACGCGCGGCATCCCATAATGCAAAGTAGTGCGCCGTATCAATCGCGGGTTCACCGGCCTGATAGGGAACGGACAGACCGCCGCCCGCAGAGATGGCTTGCAGGTCCAAACCCTGCGCATGCACTATTGCTACCAGCTTTAGCATGGCACCGCACACTTCCTGCAGGTGCGCGTAGTCCACGCCTGAGCCGATATGCATGTGCAGGCCCTGCAAGGCCAGACCGTTGAACTTGATCTTTTCGCAGGCGCGTACCAGGTCGCCATGCCAGATGCCATGCTTGCTATGCTCGCCTCCGGTATTTGTTTTCTTGGAATGGCCATGCCCGAAACCTGGGTTGATGCGTAGCCACACCGGGTGCCCGGGGTTGACCGCACCCAATTGGTCCAGCATGTCCATGGAGCCGCAGTTCACTGGAATATGGAGTTCCACCACGCGCGCAAGCGTAGCGCGGTCCAGCAGATCGGCCGTGAACACGATGTCTGCGTGCCCGTTGTGCAAGCCCGGCGTAAAACCACTAGCCAACGCGCGTTCGATTTCACCCAAAGACACCGAGTCCACCACTGCGCCCTGTCGCCTCAGAAGGCGAAGGATGTGTGTATTGGAGTTGGCTTTCTGAGCGAAGCGCACGACGTCAAACAACCGCAGAGCGGCAATCTGGCGTGTAATGGTGTCGGCATCATAGATCCACAGCGGGGTACCGAACTGCTGGGCCAAAGGAGCGATGGTAGCGGGAGTAAAAGGGTTCATGGGTGGATGATCCCGTCCATAGTTAATTCAATCAATGCTATTCTTGTTACGCACCTATTCAATATTGATATGAATTTAACTCATCGCCAGCTGACGATGTTTCGCGCCATCATGCTGCACGGCAACCTGGGGCGTGCCGCTGACGCGTGCGCGTCAAGCCAGCCCACTTTGAGTCGCGAGCTGGGTCGTCTGGAGCAGTTACTGGGGTTTAACCTTTTTGACCGGGTGCGTGGCCGATTACGACCTACCGTGCGGGCACTTGCGCTGATGCAGGAAGTAGAACGCTCGTTTATAGGTTTGGAACAGATCGCAGCGCGCGCCAGCGAATTGCGCACGCAAGCGACAGGTCGCTTGCGCATAGCGTGTCTGCCGGCATTGGCCCATGCCTTGGTACCCCGCGCACTGGTATATCTCTCACATGCACATCCTGAACTAGGAGTCAGCGTGCATCCCTTAGAGTCGCCCTGGCTGGAGCAAGCCATGAGTGAACAGCGTTTTGACCTGGGACTGAGTGAAATCCAAGAGGCACCTGCTGGAGTTGCCTTGCAGCCCTTACTGAAAGTCAATGAAGTCGCTGTTTTGCCACGTGATCACAGCCTGTGCCGCAAGGCGCGACTGCAACCACGCGACTTTACAGGCGAGCGCTTCATCAGTCTCGCGGTTGGCGACCCGTATCGAACCGCCATTGATGCGATGTTCGACGACGCTAAAGTACATCGCGCAACCCCGCTTGAGACCACGAGCGCAGTGGCCGTCTGCGCCATGGTGCGTCAGGGCCTGGGTGTTGCCATCGTAAACCCGCTCACCGCACTGGAACTCAGTGGACCGGACCTAGTAGTGCGGCCGCTTACCGTTGCCATCGCTTACCAGGTGAATATGCTTCTTCCGGAAATCGCAGCTCCGCACCCCCTGCAAGGCGTTCTCGCAGACACCGTGCGCAAAGCCTGCGCCGCCTTGAACTACCATCACTCTCTATGAGCCCCAAGGGCATATCCCGGATTTTGTGTAAAGCTGCCATCGGCGGCTCTTCCACCAGATGGCGGCTTTGGCCGAGAAGCCCGAATTGACCATCCGGCAGGTTTCGGAGTGGAGCGGGCCTCTGAGGTCGGCTATAGCGAATAGGTGTCCGGCCGCTTTGTGCCCTGAGATGGTCGTCAAGTGTTTTTTTCAGGTTGCGAGCGATGCAAGCAGAGGTGACCCTCGGCGCTTCAGGGCGTTTAGGTAGGCCGATTCGTCGTAGGGTGTGTGAGTTAGCCAACACCGGTACAGGATTCTGACCCATTTGAAGGCCAAGGATCGGATAGCGGCCTGATGGGCACAACCTCTTGCCCGTTGCTGGCGATAGTAGGCCTTGGCCCAGAACGAGCGTGGAATCGTCAAGGCGGCCCATTCGACAAAGGTCTGACGCAGGAAAGTGGGACATTGCATTCGCCAGTGTACCCAGTGCTGCTTGCCGCTGCTCTCGGTCACCGGAGCTATGCCCGCATACATCTGGAGCTCGGCGGCACTGGCGTATCGATCACGCTGCTCACCAAAGGCAACGAGCAAGCGCGGCGCCAACGTGGGACCTGCGCCTGGCAATGCATGAAATAGTTCGTAGTCCGGTAGTGTCGGCGCCAAGCAGGCGATCGCGGCATCAAAACGCTCGATGCTCTTCAAGGTGGCTCGCAATTGCTCCACCAGGCCTTCAACCAAGAGTTGTTTCGGCCGGATGATGGCAGGATCTTCAGTAAGTGGAGCGGCATTCCTGACCGCCGCCAGCCGCTCTTCAATCAGTTTAGGGTGATGGCAATTGTGAGCTCGAAAGAAGGCCTCCAGGGTTGCTCTGCGGGCCTGGTGCAACTGTTTGTAGGTTGGCCAGCGAGTCAGAAAATCGCAGAACAGGATCGTCCCTTTGTCCTCGAACCAATCATGGGCCAGCGGGTAGTAATGCTTCAGATTGCTGATCAGGCGATTGATGATGCGCCTTTGATCATCGACGACCTGGCGCCGCTCTTCTAGCAGCATGGCTAATTCACGGACAGCAGGGCTTTGCGGCTGCAAAGCCTTTAACTTGTCACGGTGGCCTAGAAGAATCTCAAGGGCGATTTGCGCATCGGTGGGATCGGCCTTGGCCCGACTGGGCTTGAAGGCCTGACGGTATTTCGCGAGCGTAGCTGGATTGATTGGAAACAGAACAATGAAGTCATACTTCTGGAGCGCATAGACCAAGGCGCCGCGAGATGTTTCTATGCAGACTGCCACCCGGTTACCGTGGAAACGTCGTCTTAGCGAGCCTGCCCATTCGTCGATCTCTTTGGGACGATGCGGTAGAACAGAAAATTCACGCTGACTGCTCTCGGCGGCCTGCAAGCAAATGTCGTGTTTCGTGTCCGCCCAATCGATGCCGATAAAAGCGGCGAATTCCTGTTCAGATTGCCCGGTCGTGTGCGTCTTCATGGCTGACCTCCGAAGTGCTAAGGTAAGCGTACGGGATGTGCCTGCTTGAGCGCTGCGAAGGCAATATAGAGAGCCGGTGCAACGGCAAGCCCTGAGTATTCGTTGTCGCGCTCAAGCGCACCTGCGAATTCGAAATCAAAGCGGTGAACATCGGATGTTTTGGCCGAGTAATTCGTAATCCGCAGGTGCATATCCCGTTTTCACCAGCAGCTACCTGCTGGCTGTGACCAGTATCACGGAAAACAGGATGGACTAACTATAATGGCCGACAGCAGAAGGAAGGTCAAAACCACCCAACCAGAACGATGCGTCAACCACCCCATGTGGGTCAATTTTATGTTGATGGGTGTTGTCTTAGCGGGTCAGTTTTAGGTTGTTGTTGACACCGTTCCACCTGATCTCAAAATCTCTGCCCGCATTTCCAGCCCCGACCGAATTAGCCCAGTTAATACTGCATTCAAACTCACTTCAGTGCCGGCCACAGCCTGTATGCGCTGTTGCTCTGCTTGTGCTGCTTTGTATTCATCCTCTGTCATTCGAATCGACAAAGAAATGAATTGCTTGGGTTTTTTGGCCATAGAAGCGTAGCAATCAATTAGTGGAAACCAGTGGATTTTACCTGCTCTCAATGGAGGATCTCCTTCTGGTTATTAATGTACGTGAAGGTTCACTTGTAAATCACAATAAACTGGTTTAAACTGGTTTTGTCGAAGAGGTGCAAAAATGTGCAGGAGATGACCATGAGTAACGATCACAAAATGCCGGACTACCTGCCCTCACTGAAGCAGATCGAAGTTGGTGAATGGGTTTTTTACCTTGACACTAACGCACAAATTATTCGCATCACAGCCCTTAATGGCCTCTTTGCTCAGCGAGCAGTTGCTGAACTTGATATTGCTTCTGGTTTGGCTCTTTACAGCGAAATGCGTGCAGCCGAACTGGCACGACGGGACGCAGAAGCAGCGTCAAGCAAGGCTGAAGAAGCCGCCGAAGATGAAGATATTGATGCAGAGGAAAGTGCTAGCGAAGTGGTCGATATTTTTGATGTGGCCGGCTTTGTCTCTGTTTTCTCGGAAGACGCTCTCAAAAGTGCTCTGGTCATTGCCAAAAGTCAGGACTCGGACAGAAGAATCCGATTCGAAAGCGTATTGAAGTTAGCAGCGCAAAACCGTGGCCATCGTGCCTTACCTACCACTGACATCGCGGTTCTAGCCGCGATCATCAACAGTCTTCGCGATGAATTCCCGAACTTCGAAACCGCCATCGACGTGCTGGAAGCGGCCCTTGCGTTGTCTATCGACGATCACGAATACACCATCCCTCCATTGCTTGTGCACGGCGAGCCAGGAATTGGCAAGACAACTTTTTCCATGGCTATTGCCGATCACTTTGGCGTGGCTTTCGACATGGTGTCAGCGGGCTCCTTGCAAGCGGGATTTGACCTGACAGGGTCTTCTAGCCACTGGAGCAATGCGAGCGCCGGCCGCGTGGTTCGATTATTAGCAGACAGCCTTTCTGCGTCGCCAGTATTGTTGATCGATGAAGTAGACAAAATTGGCGGCGACGAGCGATGGTCCCCCGTGAACACGATGCTTGATCTGCTGGAGCCGCGTACTGCACGCCGTTTTCGTGACGAGGCATTGCAGCTTCAATTCGACGCTTCAAGAATGATCGTTTTGATGACGGCAAACGACCTGAGCAGCGTTCCGGCACCGCTGCTCAGCCGCTCTCAGGTGGTCGAAATTAAGCCTCTGACTACCGAACAACGGTTTGCCATCGTGCGCAGCCTTGTCGATAAACATGCCGGCGATCTGGATATTGATGACGCGACGGTGATACGAATCGGCTCGACAGGCGACCTTCGCAAGCTGCAGCAAACGGTTAAAAAAGCGGCCGGATTGGCGAAAGCAAGAAGCGATAGATCGCTGTTCTTCTCTGTCATCGCTGGTGTTAGGCAACCGGGTACCGAAAGGCGAATTGGTTTCTGACATGAGAATCCAACTGCTATCTGATTGCCATATTGAGCTTTATCCGTACCAGCCCGAAGCGCTGCCGGTGGATCTCGTTATCCTAGCAGGCGACATCCACACGAAGGGCAAGGGGATCCAATGGGCGGCTGATACCTTTGGTTCTCCGGTGCTGTATGTGGCCGGCAATCATGAGTATTACCAAGGCCATCTGGATAAAACGATGGCGCAAATGCGCGAAGAAGCGGCCAAAACGAACGGCCACGTCACCCTACTTGAACGCGATAGCGTTGTGATTAGCGATGTCAGATTTTTGGGGGCAACCGGATGGACGGATTTCTCTATCCAGGGCGATCGCCTGTACTCAGCCCTTGATGCCGAGCGCTTGATGAACGACTACAAAAAGATTCGGGCAACCACGAAGTACAGGAAATTGATCCCGTCTGACTTGATTCGGATAAACGAGCAAACCCGCGACTGGCTGCGCCGGGAACTGGTGACACCTTTCGACGGAAAAACGGTCGTCGTGACGCATCATGCCCCCTGCCCCTTCTCAATTCCGGAATGGCGGCGGCAGTGCAAGGACGAACTGAATCCGGCCTATACAAATGACTGGACGAACGAATCCTTCTGGAAGCCTGAGCACGTTAACCTATGGGTGCATGGGCATATCCACGATGCGGTCGATTACATCGAAAAAGGCGTGCGTGTCGTGTCAAACCCGACTGGCTATGGTGACAATTTCGGCGGTGAAGCGGCGCGAAACGGGTTTAACCCGTGGCTGGTGCTTGATGTTTAGCGCACCTATTATCTTCCTCGACTTCGACGGTGTTCTGCATCCGGATCCTGATCCAGATGCATGGCCCGAGCGCGGCCCATGCTTTACCTGCCTGCGAGTCCTAGAAGACGCGCTAGGCGGTCTGGACTACCAGATCGTGATTACCTCCGGCTGGCGCGGCCTCTACCCGCTGAACGAACTGATTGCCCCGCTTGGGGAGCTTGCGGCGCGTGTAATCGGCGTGACTTCATACCTGAGCCACTTGCCGCCCAAATGGAATAAGGGCCGGGCGATTCGACAGGCCGAGGTGCGGCGCTGGCTGGAAACCAACGGCCATCAGGACACCCCGTTTCTCGTGCTGGATGATTGGGTAGACGGCTTCGATCGGGCGTGGCCGCATCTATATCTCGCAGACGGCAAGACCGGCCTCCGGCCCGAGGATTGCAAACCCATCCGGGCCTGCCTTTCTCGTCTGCAAAGGGGAAAGAAATGATCTTGTTTCTCGACTTTGACGGCGTTCTGCATCCCGACTTTGCACGGGGGAAGGCGTATTTCTCGGCGAAACCGTTGCTCTGGCAACTGCTGGATGAATGCCCGCAGACTGAGGTGGTTTTCTCGACCAGTTGGCGCTCAGATCCCACCTTTGAAAAGCTGATCCAGCTAGTGACCCACGAAGGCGGCGAGCACCTTGCCGGGCGCTTCATCGGCGGATTGCCCAGCACCCCCTTGAAAGCCAATCGCAATATCACGGGGCCGGTGCATCTGCGCGAAATCTCCATCCGCGCCTAGCTGGCTTGGAACGGCCTGACAGGGCGCTGCTGGATCGCCCTCGATGATGATCCTACGTGCTTCAAATCGGACTGCCCGAACCTGATCCTGATCGACAAGATGACAGGGCTGACGGCCGACCGGATGAATCACCTGATCGCGAGGTGCCAAGAATGAAAATCTATTACGACACCGAATTCAGGAGCCTTGATGGAAACGTGGACTGGGACATGATCTCAGCGGGATTTGTCACGGAAACCGGCGAAGAATGGTATGTCGAAATCACGGATTTTCTACGCGAGGATTGCAGCCCATTCGTGGTCGAAACCGTCCTGCCGTTGCTAGGCAAGGGCGACAAGATCCCTGAAGGAATGCCGGGAACGCATTTCGCATGGCGCTTCTGCAATTGGCTGGAGAAGTTCAAAGAGTCCATTCAGTTAATTTCTGATCACGCGGTGGATTGGAACATCCTGCACAGCTATTGCTACGCCGAGTTCTCCACTTTCCCGGTCAAGGTGCAAGGGCAGGTATGGCAGCGCTCTGACGACTATGAAACTCAAGCGGCCCTGCTGGAAACCGAACTGCGCTTCTGGCATGTCCATCAGGGCATGCAACACCACGCCCTTTACGATGCTCGTCGGCTGAAGCTGATTGCCGATACTCAGTCTAAGAAGCATCAAGCAATCAATGGAGCAAACCCATGATCGAAAACCTCGCTAACGCTTGCATGTGCTTTAAATGCATCGAAGCAGACACCGATTTCTATGCCGAAGTCGCAGCCCTGCTCGCCGAGCTGACGCCGGCAGAAACCAGACGGGCCATCGGGATTGTTGAGGCCGATCGCGAAATGCCCGACGAACTAAAGGACATGATCGAGGGCTTTCGGCTGGAAGCTCGGTATGACTACCTGCTGGATGCCCTACGGGCCGTCCGGCCCCGGTTTGTCGTCATTCAAGGGGGAAAACATTGACGCCTCTGATTTGGATGCTTGGCGACAACCACGGCAACTTCGATCACGTCATGGAAACGATCAATCGCACGGGGGAAATCCCAGGCGCTGTTATCTTTCTCGGGGATCTGGAATGCCCAAACCGCGTTCTCGGACTTCATCTGTGATCGGGAAACGGATCTAGGCACGATGTGCCAAGGCTCAATACCTTTAACGCGCCGTTAGGGCTGCGTGCTTAACTAGCAACGGGGACAATTCGGGGGCTGTCACATAAGTATTTTTAGAAATACACAAAAATACAAACCAGTTTTACCGGGGACAATTCGGGGACAACAAGCAACAAATAAACAGCCAAAATGGTTTGGCTAAATTTTTAAATGTTATTGATTTTATTGGATTATTTGGCGTGCCCGGAGGGACTCGAACCCCCGACCTGCTGCTTAGAAGGCAGCTGCTCTATCCAGTTGAGCTACGGGCACTTGAGGGTGATACAAGGAGGAATTGGTCGGGGCGGTGGGATTCGAACTCACGACCCTCTGCTCCCAAAGCAGATGCGCTACCAGACTGCGCTACGCCCCGACACGAGGAGCGCATTTTAACATCACCCGGAAACCCGCGCCAGATCAATAGCCTATCTTTGTGCAAGAAAGATTTCTTGCCTCTGAACTGCCTTCATGATATTTAATCGCCTTTTACGTCACCGGGACGCACAAGAACATGGCAGAAGAACTGCTCCATAAACACTTCGCACCATACCAGCCGAAAGCGGGTGAGGATTACATGAGCGCGAAGCAACTGACTCATTTCCGCAAGATTCTCGAAACGCTCAAAAAGGAGTTGGGCGAAGACATCGACCGCACGGTTCATACGATGCAGGACGAGGCGACGGTTTTTGCCGATCCGAATGATCGCGCCAGCCAGGAAACCGACATGGCGATTGAATTGCGCAACCGCGACCGCGAGCGCAAGCTGATCAAGAAGATCGACGAGACGCTAGGTCGCATCGAAAGTGGCGACTATGGCTACTGCGACAAGTGTGGCGTTGAAATTGGCATCAAGCGCCTGGAAGCTCGTCCGACCGCAACGCTATGCATCGACTGCAAGACGCTGGATGAGTTGAAGGAAAAGCAGATGGCGAAGTAATTCGCTTTTTGGCATTGCTACGGTCAACCGGAGAAAAATGCCAAAAAACAAAGGGCGCCAAAAGGCGCCCTTTGTACATTCAGGATAACCTGAATTATTGCTGTTGCTGCGCCTGCACAGCCGGCTCTGCAGCTATCGGTTGAGCGGCGGCAGTACCCTCTTCAGAAGCAGCGGCCTTCATCGACAACTTGACGCGACCGCGATCGTCGGTTTCGAGAACCTTGACGCGAACGATCTGGCCTTCCTTGACATAGTCTTCGACCTTGTTGACACGCTCCTGGGCGATCTGGGAGATGTGCAGCAGACCGTCCTTACCCGGCAACACGGAAACAATTGCACCGAAGTCAAGAATCTTCAGGACGGTGCCTTCGTAGATCTTGCCGATCTCGACTTCTGCCGTAATGGCATCGATACGCGAACGGGCTGCTGCAGCAGCTTCACCGCTGGTGGCAGCAATGGTGATCGTGCCGTCGTCCTGAATGTCGATCGTCGTGCCGGTTTCTTCCGTCAGTGCACGGATAACTGCACCGCCCTTGCCGATGACGTCACGGATCTTTTCCGGATTGATCTTGAAGGTGTACAGACGCGGTGCGTAGGCCGACATTTCTTCACGCGGACCAGCAGCCGATTCCTGCATCAAACCGAGAATGTGAATGCGGGCTTCCTTGGCCTGAGCCAGCGCAACCTGCATGATTTCCTTGGTGATGCCCTGGATTTTGATGTCCATCTGCAGCGCGGTAATGCCAGCCGTTGAACCGGCCACCTTGAAGTCCATGTCGCCGAGGTGATCTTCGTCGCCCAGAATGTCGGTCAGGACAGCAAAACGATTGCCTTCCTTGATCAACCCCATGGCGATACCGGCCACGTGCGCCTTGAGCGGAACACCAGCATCCAGCAGGGCCAGACAGCCGCCGCAGACGGACGCCATCGAGGATGAACCGTTCGATTCGGTAATTTCCGACACCAGACGCATCGAATAGGAGAAATCTTCCGGCTTCGGCAGAACGGCAAGCAGCGCACGCTTGGCCAGACGACCGTGACCGATTTCGCGACGCTTCGGCGTACCGACACGACCGCATTCGCCGGTGGCGTACGGAGGCATGTTGTAGTGCAGCATGAAGCGATCACGATATTCGCCGGCCAGCGCATCGATGATCTGCTCGTCGCGGTTGGTACCGAGCGTGGCGACAGCCAGCGCCTGGGTTTCACCACGGGTGAACAGAGCCGAACCGTGGGTACGCGGCAGAACGCCGGAACGCATGGTGATCGGACGCACGGTGCGCGTGTCGCGACCGTCGATACGCGGAGCGCCGCTCAGAATGCGGCCGCGAACGATTGAGGCTTCGATTTCGTGGAACAGGTTGCCGACGGTGTTTTCGTCAGGCGCATTTTCGCCGGAACACAGGGCGGCAATGGCTTCAGCACGGATGACCTTGACAGCCTGGCTGCGCGTTTGCTTGACGGTAATGTTGTAGGCTTCTTCGAGCTTGGCGGACACCAGAGCGGACAGGCTGGCAACCAGCGCTTCGTCCTTCGGCGCAGCTTCCCATTCCCATTCCGGCTTGCCGGCTTCTTCAACCAGTTCGTTGATGGCGTTGATCGCCTTCTGCATTTCGGTGTGACCGAAAACGACAGCACCCAGCATGACCTCTTCGGACAACTGGTCGGCTTCGGACTCAACCATCAGCACGGCGGCTTCGGTACCGGCAACGACGAGGTCGAGCTGGCTGCCCTTGAGCTGGCTCAGGGTTGGGCACAGGACGTACTGACCGTCGATGTAACCGACGCGGGCAGCACCGATCGGGCCGTTGAACGGCACGCCGGAGATGGCCAGGGCAGCAGAAGCGCCGATCAGGGCCGGGATATCGGAATCAATTTCCGGGTTCAGGGACATCACGGTGGCGATGACCTGGACTTCATTGTAGAAGCCATCCGGGAACAGCGGGCGGATCGGGCGATCGATCAGACGGCAGGTCAGCGTTTCCTTTTCGGAAGGACGGCCTTCGCGCTTGAAGAAACCACCGGGGATACGGCCGGCAGCGTAGGTTTTTTCCTGATAATCAACGGTCAGCGGGAAGAAATCCTGACCCGGCTTGGCACTCTTGGCGGCCACAACGGTAACCAGAACCACGGTTTCTTCCATGGAAACGAGAACGGCACCGCCAGCCTGGCGGGCAACTTCACCGGTTTCGATGGTGACCTGATGGGCACCGTAGGCGAAGGTCTTTTTCACGACATTAAACATATCTTCCTTTCACTCTCAACACAATAAACAACGATTTATCAACAACTTACAATAGACAACAACAAATAGAACTGCAAAAAAACAAAAAAGCGGCCGGGAGAATTCCGGGCCGCTCTTTTTTTGCTTTGATCTGGCTTACTTGCGCAGACCAAGGCGGGTAATCAGGGTACGGTAAGAATCAACGTTCTTGCCTTTGAGGTAATCCAGCAATTTGCGACGCTGGTTAACCATGCGCAACAGACCACGACGGGAATGGTGATCCTTCTTGTGTTCTTTGAAGTGCGGGGTCAGGTCATTGATGCGCGCGGTCAACAACGCAATCTGAACTTCCGGAGAACCCGTGTCGCCCTTGGCGCGCTGGAAATCGGCGACGACGCCGGCTTTGATTTCAGTAGTGAATGCCATTTCAAACTCTCTTTCATGAATACGACGCCGCCCCGGTTTGATAGAGCAAGCGCCAGTGGATAAAATTTTCCGTTGGCGACGGAAAGCGTTGGATTATATCAGTTATTCAGCCAGTTGAACCAGCCGTTTGGGCCACAACCGCTCCCCTGCTCCGGGTTCGCCAATACCGATCAGGCGGCTACCTTCATAGACCCTTATCTTGCCGACCAGACCGGGAGGCAAGTCGACTGGATTACCGTGACGAAAGCGCTCAGCAGCCTCACCTTCGACGGTAAGGACAGGCAAGGTGTGCAACAAGGCATCAACCGGTTGCAGATGAGTCACACGGCCAGCCTCATCAAGCGCTTCAAGTTCCGCCAGCGTCACCGCTCCTTGCAGGTTCAGTTCGCCCACCCGAGTCCGGCGCAGCGCGGAGAGATGGGCACCACACCCGAGTGCTGCGCCAATGTCGGCGGCGAGGACACGGATGTAGGTACCTTTGCTGCACGCAACGCGAATGGTCAGGCTATCGCTGGCAAAGTCCAGCAAGTCAATAGCATAAATGGTTACCGACCTCGCGTCGCGTTCGACCTCTATCCCTTTTCGGGCAAGCTCATAGAGCGGACGACCATCACGCTTCAGGGCCGAATGCATCGGCGGGATTTGCTGGATATGGCCGGTAAACTTGGGCAAAACTTCTAAAATTGCCTCATTTTTTATGTTGACCGTAGCAGTTGCCGTAACCCTGCCTTCCGCATCACCGGAATCGGTGGTAACGCCAAGTTTGAGGACAGCCTCATACGTTTTGTCAGCATCAAGCAGGTCAGCCGAGAATTTTGTTGCCTCACCGAAACACAGTGGTAGCAAGCCAGTCGCTAGCGGATCAAGGGTGCCGGTATGGCCACCCTTGGCCGCAGAAAACAGGCGCCGCACCTTCTGCAAGGCATCGTTGGAGGTCAAGCCAATCGGCTTATCAAGCAACAGTACGCCATCGACCTGTTTCCAGGTCCTCTTGAATTGCATGGAAAGTTTAGTCTTCCGGCGTTTGATCGCTCAGGGCATTCGCCTGATCAATCAGCAGCGACATGCTGGCGCCACGCTCAATGGAATTGTCGTAAACAAAATGCAATTCCGGCAGGGTATGAATGTGAATCCGCTTCCCCAGTTCGCGGCGCAAGAATCCCGCTGAGCGCTTCAAGCCACGCTCGATTTCTTCGAGATGGTCTGAATTGAGGGTGGCAAAAAAAACCTTGGCGTGCGCGTAATCCGGCGTCAACTCGACAGCAGTCAAGCTGATCATGCCAACGCGCGGATCCTTCAATTCAGTCCGAATCAGATCGGCAAGGTCGCGGCGCACTTGCTCCGCGACCCGGTCACTACGCTGAAATCCCTTTTTCTTCATTACAGCGAGCGTGCCACTTCCTGGATCTCGTAGGCCTCAAGCTGATCGCCCACAAGAATGTCGTTATTGCCACGTAGCGACAGGCCGCACTCGAAGTTGGAGCGCACTTCCTTGACGTCATCCTTGAATCGTTTGAGCGAATCAAGTTCGCCATCCCACTGCACCACGTTGTTGCGCAGCAAACGGACACGGGAGTTGCGCTTGATGAAGCCTTCCAGCACATAACAGCCGGCAATGGCACCCACCTTGGAAACGTGGAAGACCTGACGGATTTCGACCATGCCGGTAATCTGCTCGCGCTTCTCAGGCGACAGCATGCCGGATAGTGCAGCCTTGACCTCATCAACTGCGTCATAAATCACGTTGTAGTAACGGATATCGACACCGAAGGTTTCGGCCAGCTTGCGGGAACCCGCGTCGGCGCGAATATTGAAGCCGATGATGACCGCGCCTGAAGCCTGCGCCAAATTGACGTCGGATTCGCTGATGGCGCCAACCGCCCCGTGGATAATCTGGACGCGAACTTCCTCGTTGGAAAGCTTGGCCAATGTCTGAACCAGCGCCTCCTGAGAGCCCTGCACATCCGCCTTGACGATCAGCGGCAAGGTCTTGACCTCGCCTTCAGTCATCTGAACAAACATGTTCTCCAGCTTCGCTGCTTGCTGCTTGGCCAGTTTGACATCGCGGAACTTGCCTTGACGGAACAAGGCGATTTCACGCGCCTTCTTTTCATCGGTGAGGACAATCGCCTCTTCGCCAGCGGCTGGCACATCAGACAAACCGAGAATTTCTACAGGGATGGAAGGCCCGGCTTCGTTGATCGACTTGCCATTTTCATCCAGCATGGCACGAACACGACCAAAAACCTGACCAGCCAGAACGACGTCGCCACGCTTGAGCGTGCCGGACTGAACCAGCATGGTCGCCACTGCACCACGCCCCTTGTCGAGGCGAGCTTCAATAATCAGGCCCTTGGCCGGGGCATTCTTCTGAGCAGTCAGCTCAAGCACTTCAGCCTGCAACAGGACCTGCTCAAGCAGTTCATCAATACCGGTACCCTTCTTGGCAGAAACCGGGCAGAACGGCGAATCGCCACCGTACTCTTCCGGAATCACGCCTTCGGCGACCAATTCCTGCTTGACGCGATCCGGATTCGAATCCGGCTTGTCAATCTTGTTGACCGCAACGACCAGCGGCACACCGGCCGCCTTGGCGTGGTGAATCGCTTCTTTCGTCTGCGGCATCACGCCGTCATCTGCAGCCACCACCAAAATGACAATGTCGGTCGCCTTGGCACCCCGGGCTCGCATGGCCGTAAAGGCTTCGTGACCCGGTGTATCAAGGAAGGTAATCATGCCACGGTCGGTTTCAACGTGGTATGCACCAATGTGCTGGGTAATGCCACCGGCCTCACCCGCCGCGACCTTGGCGCGACGAATATAGTCGAGCAGCGACGTCTTGCCGTGGTCTACGTGACCCATCACGGTAACGACCGGAGCACGCGGCTCAAGCGGCACATCCTTTTGTTCGCCACCCTGGGTAACTTCCAGGAAAGCATCCGGATCATCAAGCTTGGCGGCAACGCCCTGATGGCCCATCTCCTCGACCACGATAATGGCGGTTTCCTGATCCAGCACCTGATTGATGGTAACCATGGACCCCATCTTCATCATGGCCTTGATCACTTCCGTCGCCTTCACAGCCATCTTGTGCGCCAATTCGGACACTGTGATGGTTTCCGGCACGTGAATTTCCCGGACCAACGGCTCGGTCGGCGCCTGGAAGCTGCCTTGGCCATCATCGCCCTTGCTGGATTTCTTGTGGCCATGACGGCCATCTTTCCAGGAATTGCCAATATCGGAACCACGCGTCTTGATACCGCCCTTTTTCTTGCCATCATCGGCGACGCGACCTTTGTCGCCCTTTTTGCCAACGGCATCGGGCTTTTTGTGCAGGGTCGTACCCTTATCTGCAGGCGCTGGCGCCGCCCCTTCGGCCGATTTGGCGGCAGCAACCACTTGCTGCTTGGCCTGCTCTGCCACCTTGGCTGCAGCCGAGGCAGCTTCGGCTTGCTGGCGCATGCGAACCAGTTCCGCCTCCTTGGCCTGTTTTTCGCGCAGTTCACGTTCCTGAATTTCGCGCAGCGTGGTGTAACGGCGAGACTCCGCCTCACGCGCCTTTAATTCTTTCTCACCAATGA
>WBZU01000144.1_pt1 | contig 69901 bp, 68 predicted proteins | sample 5204311 | NCBI WGS metagenome assembly WBZU01 (sample SAMN12344359, study PRJNA552823) | activated sludge metagenome | biome: Activated sludge suspended growth; feature: Nitrification reactor; material: Wastewater; isolation source: activated sludge from nitrification reactor of wastewater...
CCTGTGGGTCGGCCTTCAGGCCGACGGGTTTTCGTCGGATCGGCGAAGCGTCGGGCTGAAGCCCGACCCACGCCGCGCCCCACTGTGGGTCGGCCTTCAGTCCGACGGGGTTCCGGCGCTATGATCGTCCGATGACGGAAACATCGCGCAGCGCGACGCGGCGCGCCGCAGCGGCCGGGGCGATGCGCATCGGCATCGACCTCGGCGGCACGAAGATCGAGGCGCTCGCGATCGACGCGGAAGGCCGCGAACGCTACCGGCGCCGCGTGCCCACGCCACAGGGCGACTACGGCGCGACGATCGAAGCGATCGCGACGCTCGTCGTGGACGCGGAGGAAGCGCTCGGCACGCGCGCCAGCGTCGGCGTCGGCACGCCGGGCTCGATCTCGCGCGCGACCGGCCGGTTGCGCGGCGCGAACTCGGCATGCCTCAACGGCCGGCCGATCCGCGAGGATCTCTCGCACCGGCTCGACCGCGAGGTACGGATCACGAACGACGCGAATTGCTTCGCGCTGTCCGAGGCGGTGGACGGCGCGGGCGCAGGCGCGGAGGTCGTGTTCGGCGTGATCCTCGGCACGGGCGTGGGCGCGGGCGTCGTCGTGCGCGGCCGCGTGCTCGACGGCCCGAACGGCATCGCCGGCGAGTGGGGGCACAACCCGCTGCCCTGGCCGCGCGACGACGAGCGGCCCGGCCCGGCCTGCTTCTGCGGGAAGCACGGGTGCATCGAGACGTTCCTGTCGGGCCCGGGGCTCGCCGGCGATCACCGGCGGGCCACCGGCGATCACCGGCGCGGCTCCGGCGATCACCGGCGGGCCACCGGCGACGATTTCGCGCCGGAAGCGATCCTCGGGGCGGCGACCGCGGGTGACCCGGACTGCGAGGCGACGCTCGCGCGCTACGAGGAGCGGCTCGCCCGCGCGCTCGCGCACGTCATCAACCTGCTCGATCCGGACGTGATCGTGCTGGGCGGCGGCCTCTCGAACCTCGACCGTCTCTATGCGAGCGTTCCGCGGCTGTGGGGGCGCTGGGTGTTCTCGGACCGGGTCGACACGCGGCTCGCGAAGCACCGGCACGGCGACTCGAGCGGCGTGCGGGGCGCGGCGTGGCTGTGGCCCTCGGGGGACGCGCAGGCGGGTTGACGCGTCGACGCGGGCACCGATCGAAGGTGGGTGCCCGGTTCGTTCAGGCGCGCGCGTGCCGTTCGAGCACGTCGCGCAGCGCGCGGACTTCGCTGGCGATGTCGGCGCATTGGATGCCGAAGCCGCCGTTGGCGTTCACGGCCGTCCCCGGGTGTCCGTCGCGGCGCGCTTGGCCTTGATGCGCTCCTGGTCCGATTCCGCCGGCGGCTCGCCCTTGATCTCCGGCGCCACCATGACGATGAGCGATTTCGGGGCGGGCAGCGGAGCCGCGATCAGGCGGGAACGCGCAGCGCGCGAATCGTGCGGAAGAATCGGCGCGCGAGGGAGATCGACGCGACGTCACGGGGCGAACGCGTGCTGGAGCGCGGTGAGCGCGGCTTTCATCGTCGTCGACGTCATCGTTCCCGTGCGATGGACGAGGCGCGACTTGTCGAGCGTGCGGAGCTGATCGAGGACGAGGAGCGCCCCCTGCCCGCGGAAGCGGAGCGCGAGCCGGAACGGCGCGGACCTGCCGCCTTCGGCGAGCGGCGCCGCGATCACGGTGCGCAGGTGGTCGTGGAGCTCCGGCGGCGAGACGACGACGAAAGGGCGGGCGGTGCGCGAATCCCGCTCGGCCGGCGGGTCGGCGGCCACGAGCCAGACGTCGCCGCGACGGACGATCACGGGTGTCGCGGGGCCGGGGCAGCGCCGGTGCCGGGCCATACGATGGCGTCGTCACCCGCCTCGGCCAGCCGCCGGGCAGCCTCTGCCCAGCCGGCGCGCAGGCCGCGGCGCGGCTTGCGCAGCACGATCGTGCCCTTCTCGACCGCCATCTCGGCTTCGTCGGTGATGCCGGCCTGGGCGAGCATCGCCTGCGGGAGGATCACGCCCTCGGAATTGCCGATCCTGCGGATCGTCACGCGCATGGGAGGGCTCCGACGCATCGCGGCAGTCGGGTGGCGCGCGAACGGGTTGGGCGCGAGTGGCCGAGAACTCCGCAGGAAGCCGTCGGCGCGCCGCGGATCGCGCTCGCCGTGCCGCTCGTCGTGCCGCTCTTCGTGGCGCTCTTCGTGGCGCTCGTTATGGCGCTCGTTATGGCGCCCGAGAGCGCGCCCATGGGGCGGACGGGTGCCGGTCGCGGGGAAAGGCGGGCTTGCAGGAAGGGGGTCGCGCATGGCGCCGCGCGTTCCGATGAGCTCCGGGGGGCGCGCCGGCGATGCTGCAAGAATGCCGATCGGGACGTGGTCGGCTCGATGGCCAACGCGTGTGAGCCGGGACCGAGCATCGGCAGCCTGGTGGGGGTCGTTCGCACGGTCGGATCGAAGTTATTACAATGTTATAACTTCGATCGAAGAGGGTCAAGGGGTGTCGGGACGGACGGCGGATCGTGGACGCGGGTCAATCCGGGGAAACGATCTCGAACGGCTCGATGCCATGTCGGACACGACGCTCGCGCGGGGCGCCCGCAGGTCAGTACAGCGAATCGACCTTGGCCCAATCGAAGGCATGTCGGACATGACGCCCTCGCTGGGCGCACGCATGACGCGCTCGCTGGGCGCACGCATGACGCGCTCGCTGGGCGCACGCATGACGCGCTCGCTGGGCGCACGCATGACGCACTCGCTGGGCGCACGCATGACGCACTCGCTGGGCGCACGCATGACGCACTCGCTGGGCGCACGCATGACGCACTCGCTGGGCGCACGCATGACGCGCTCGCTGGGCGCACGCGGATCAGTCGAGCGACACGACCTCGACCGACTCGATGCCGCGATCGTCCACGATCCTCAGCGCGGCCCGTCGCTGCTCGAGCGCCGCGTACTCGGGGCCGAAGCTCGCGACGGCGCGCTCGTCGCGTCGATCCGCTGCTGCATCGCCTGCGGCTCAGCGTGGAACGCGTCGAACGCCGCACGCGCCGGGGCCGGCCACGCGTCCGTCGACCCTGCCCACCCTTCGCAGCGTCGTCGCCATCCGTCGCATCCCGTTACCGAAGCCCCGTTACCGAAGCCGCGTTACCGAAGCCGCGTTACCGAAGCACCGCTACCGAAGCACCGCTACCGAAGCCCCGTGCACCGACGCCCCGTGCACCGACGCCCCGTGCACCGACGCCCCGTGCACCGACGCCCCGTGCACCGACGCCCCGTGCACCGACGCCCCATGCACCGACGCCCCATGCACCGAAGCCCCATGCACCGACGCGTCGGACTGAAGTCCGACCTGCAAGGACACGACGACGGCGCCTTCGTGGGTCGGGCTTCAGCCCGACGCCTTCCGGCGGCTACATCCCCGGATACACCGGCCCGCCGCCGCCCTCCGGCGTGACCCAACGGATATTCTGGCGCGGATCCTTGATGTCGCAGGTCTTGCAGTGCACGCAGTTCTGCGCGTTGATCTGCAGTCGCTTGCCGCTGCCCGCCTCGTCGGCGACGAACTCGTAGACGCCCGCCGGACAGTAGCGCTGCTCGGGGCCGTCGTAGACCGCGAGGTTCACCGCCACCGGGACCGACGCGTCGCGGAGCGTGAGGTGCGACGGCTGGTTCTCCTCGTGGTTGGTGTTCGACAGGAACACCGACGAGAGCTTGTCGAACGTGAGCGTGCCGTCGTACTTCGGGTACTCGATGCGCGGCATCGCGGCGGCGGGCTTCAGCGTCTCGTTGTCGGGCTTGCCGTGGCGCAGCGTCCACGGCACGAGCGCTCCCAGGCCGAGATCGTTCATCCACATGTGGAAGCCGCCGTGGAGGGTGCCGGCCCACATGCCCCACTTGAGGCCGGGCTTCACGTTGCGGACCTTCCAGAGATCCTCGTAGACCCACGACTTGCGCCACCCCGTGTCGTAGTCGTCGAGCGCGTCGTGCGAGCGGCCCGCGCCGAGCGCCGCGTACGCCGATTCGGCGGCCAGCATCCCGGTCTTCATCGCGTTGTGCGAGCCCTTGATGCGCGGGACATTGAGGAACCCCGCCGCGCAGCCGACGAGCGCGCCGCCCGGGAACGCGAGCTTCGGGACCGACTGCAGGCCGCCCTCGTTGATGGCGCGCGCGCCGTACGCGAGGCGCTTGCCGCCGGCGAACGTGTCGCGGATCGCGGGATGCGTCTTGAAGCGCTGGAACTCGTCGTACGGCGACAGATGCGGGTTCTCGTAGTTCAGGTGCACGACGAAGCCGACCGCCACGAGGTTCTCGCCGTAGTGGTACAGGAACGATCCGCCGCCGGTGCGGCTGTCGAGCGGCCAGCCCTGGCTGTGCACGACGAGCCCCTTGCGGTGGCGCGCTGGCTCGACCTGCCAGAGCTCCTTGAGCCCGATCCCGTACTTCTGCGGGTCGACGCCGTCGCGCAGGTTGAACCGCTTCATCAGTTCCTGCGAGAGCGAGCCGCGGGCCCCCTCGGCGAACAGCGTGTACTTCGCCCTGAGCTCCATGCCGGGCTGGTAGTCGGGCTTGTGCGAGCCGTCCTTCGCGATCCCCACGTCGCCGGTCGCGACGCCGGCGACCGCGCCGCGCTCGTCGTAGAGCACCTCGGCGGCGGCGAAGCCCGGGTAGATCTCGACGCCGAGCGCTTCGGCCTGCTGGCCGAGCCAGCGGCACACGTTGCCCAGGCTGGCGATGTAGTTGCCGTGGTTGTCCATGAGCCGCGGCAACAGGACGTTCGGGATCCGGTAGCTCTTCTCCGACGTGAGGACCAGGAACCGGTCCTCGGTCACCGGCGTGTCGAGCGGCGCGCCCTGCGCCTGCCAGTCGGGCACGAGCTCGGCGAGCCCCTTCGGGTCGATCACCGCGCCCGAGAGGATGTGCGCGCCGATCTCCGCCCCCTTCTCGAGAACGCACACCGACACATCGCGGCCTTCCTTCGCGGCGAGCTGCTTCAGGCGGATCGCGGCGGCGAGGCCCGAGGGGCCGCCGCCGACGATCACCACGTCGTAGTCCATCGATTCGCGCGTCATGGGTCCTCGTTGCGGGCGGCAGGGTCGGCGCGGGCCCGGCTTGCCGTAGCGGCCCGCGAGCGATGGGGGATCGTCCGCGAATTATAATGGCCGGCCGGACGGATCCCTCGCCGCATCGCCGAGGCGGTCGCCGCCGGCCTCCGTCCCCGATCTCCGCTGCCGATGAAGCCCCACCGCGCCCTCGTCCACACCTCGATCCAGCCGGTCCGCTGGGGCGACATGGACTCGCTCGGCCACGTGAACAACACCGTCTACTTCCGGTACATGGAGCAGACGCGCATCGAGTGGCTCTACGCGCTCGCCGAGGAGTCCGGCGGCTACGCGTCGGGCACCGGACCGGTGATCGTCAACGCGAGCTGCACGTTCCTCGTCCCGATCGTCTACCCGGCCGACGTCGAGGTGCGGATGTACCTGGGCGCGCCGGGCCGCTCGTCGGTCGACAGCCACTACGAGCTCGACTGCGCGGGCCGGCGCATGGCCGAGGGCGCCGCGAAGATCGTCTGGATCGACTTCGCGAGCGGTCGCTCGGTGCCGCTGCCCGAGCCTCTCCGCGCGAAGCACGGCGGCGACGGAGCGGGCCGCTGAAGGAGCGCACGATGGTCGCCCCCCTCTGGACGCCGACGCCGCAGCGCGTCGCCGACGCCAACATCACCGCGTTCGCGCGGCGCGTCGAGGCGCGCCACCGCGTGTCGCTGCCCGACTACGACGCGCTGTGGCGCTGGTCGGTCGAGCAACCGGAGGCGTTCTGGCGCGAGGTGTGGGACGACGCCGGCGTGATCGGCGCGCCGGGCGCGCGCGTGCTCGTCGACGGCGACCGGATGCCGGGCGCGCGGTTCTTCCCCGACGCGAGGCTCAACTTCGCGCGCAACCTGCTCGAGCGGCGCGCCGCGGACGACGCCGGCGACGCGCTCGTGTTCCGCGGCGAGGACAGGACGCGCGCGCGGGTCTCCCACGCCGATCTCCGCGCGGCGGTGGCGCGCGTCGCGCGCGCGCTCGACGCGGGCGGCGTGAAGGCGGGCGACCGGATCGCCGCGATCGTGCCGAACGTGCCCGAGACGCTGATGGCGATGCTGGGCGGAGCGGCGCGCGGCGCGATCTGGTCGTCGTGCTCGCCGGACTTCGGCGTGCAGGGCGTGCTCGACCGCTTCGGCCAGATCGAGCCCCGGGTTCTCGTGACCGTCGACGGCTACCGGTACAACGGCAAGGCGATCCCGATCGCGGACAAGGTCGCCGAGATCGTCGCGAAGCTGCCGACGGTCGAGCGCGTCGTCGTGATCCCGTACCTCGGCGGCGCGGCGGGGTCCGGCGACCTCTCCGGCATCCGCGGCGCGGTGTCGTGGGACGCGTTCCTCGCGCCGCACGCCGCCGGGCCGATCGACTACGTCGAGCTGCCGTTCGCGCACCCGCTCTACATCCTGTATTCGTCGGGCACGACCGGCGTGCCGAAGTGCATCGTGCACGGCGCCGGCGGCACGCTGCTGCAGCACCTGAAGGAGCACCGGCTGCACGGCGACGTCAAGCCCGGCGACCGGCTGTTCTACTACACGACCTGCGGCTGGATGATGTGGAACTGGCTCGTCTCGGGCCTCGCCGCGGGCGCGACGCTGCTGCTCTACGACGGCTCGCCGTTCGTGCGCGCGGGCCGCATGCTGTGGGACTACGCGGACGAGGAGCGGATGACGCACTTCGGCGCGTCGGCCAAGTACGTCGACGCGCTGAAGAAGATCGCGCTCGTCCCGCGCAAGGACTACACGCTCGCCACGCTCCGGACGATGTTCTCGACCGGAAGCCCGCTCGCGCCCGAGTCGTTCGACTACGTCTATCAGTGCGTCAAGCACGATCTCGCGCTCGCGTCGATCTCGGGCGGCACCGACATCGTCTCGTGCTTCGTGCTCGGCAACCCGACGATGCCGGTGTGGCGCGGCGAGATCCAGTGCCGCGGGCTCGGCATGGCGGTCGACGTCTACGACGAGGAGGGCCGTAGCGTGCCGCCGGGCCGGGGCGAGCGCGGCGAGCTCGTCTGCACGCGCCCGTTCCCGTCGATGCCGGTCGGGTTCTGGAACGACCCGGACGGGGCCAGGTACCGCGCGGCCTACTTCGAGCGCTACCCGGGCGTCTGGTGCCACGGCGACTACACCGAGATCACGGCGCACGGCGGCATCGTGATCCACGGCCGCTCGGACGCCACGCTCAATCCGGGCGGCGTGCGGATCGGCACGGCCGAGATCTACCGTCAGGTCGAGCAGCTGGACGAGGTGGAGGAGAGCCTCGTCATCGGGCAGGACTGGCCGCCCGGCGAGGTGGGCGACGTGCGCGTCGTGCTGTTCGTCAAGCTGCGCGAGGGGCTCGAGCTCGACGCCGCGCTGATCGACCGGATCCAGAAGCACATCCGCGCGAACACGACGCCGCGCCACGTGCCGGCGAAGGTCGTGCAGGTCACCGACATCCCGCGCACGAAGAGCAACAAGATCGTCGAGCTCGCGGTGCGCAACGTCGTCCACGGGCGGCCGGTGAAGAACCAGGACGCGCTCGCGAATCCCGAGGCGCTCGAGCAGTACCGCGACCGGCCCGAGCTCAAGTCGTGACGGGCCGCGCGTGAACCTGCTCGCGATCCTCGCGGCGCTCGGGCTCGAGCAGTGGCATGCGCCGGCGTGGCGCGTGTCGGTCGAGCGTGCGTTCGTGCGCCAGGCGCGCGCGCTCGAGCGCCGGTTCAACGGCGGCACGGCCGGGCAGGGCGCGGTGGCGGCAGCGATCGCGATCGTTCCTCCGGTGGCGATCGCCGGCGGCCTGTGGTGGGCGCTCGACGCGCTCCACCCGCTCGCGGGATTCGCGTTCAACGTGCTCGCGCTCTACGTGCTGATGGGTTTCCGGCGCTTCAGCCACGCGGTCTCCGCGATCGTCGCCGCGTTCCGGGACAACGACCTCGCGGCCGCGCGCCGCGCGCTGGCCGCCTGGCGCGGGCGCGCCTCGGGCGATCTCGGGTCGGGCGACGTGGCGCGGCTCGCGATCGAGCGCGGGCTGGTCGAATCCTATCGGCAGGTGTTCGCGGTGCTCTTCTGGTTCCTGCTGCTGCCGGGACCGGCGGGCGCGGTGCTCTACCGTGTCGTCGCGCGGCTCGCGCACGAGTGGGCGGAGCCGCGTCGCGGCGAGGACCTGACGCCGATCGATCGCGAGCGGGAAGCCTTCGGCATGCCGGTGCGGCGGCTGCTCGCGCTGCTCGACTGGGTTCCGGTGCGCCTCACCGCGATCGCGTTTGCCGCCGTCGGCGACTTCGAGGACGCGGTCGCGTGCTGGCGCATGCAGGCGGCGAGCTGGGCGCGCGAGGAGGGTGGCGCGGCGATGGGGATCGTGCTCGCGAGCGGGGCGGGGGCGCTCGGCGTGGTGCTCGGCGGCCCGCTGCCTTCGCTGGCGGGCGAGCCCGATTGGCGCCCCGAGCTCGGCACCGGCGAAGCGGTCGAGCCCGAGGTGCTGCCGTCCGCGGTCGGGCTCGTGTGGCGCGCGGTCGTGCTGTGGCTCGCGGTGATCCTGCTCGTCACTGTCGCCAACCTCCTCGCTTGACCCCCGGAACCACGCTCCCCCCCCCCCCCCCCCCCCCCCCCCCCCCCCCCCGGAACCACGCTCGATCCACGTTCCCGCAGGAACGTGGATCGAGCGTGGTTCCCGAGGTTCCGCGCGCGGGATCGCGCGCGGCTCGTTCCCGCAGGAACGTGGATCGAGCGTGGTTCCCGAGGTTCAGCGCGCGGGATCGCGCGCGGCTCGGGCCTCGCGCGTGAGCGCGTGCAGCAGCGCGAGGCGCTGCGGCGCGATGCGGCCGTCGTCGACCGCGTCGCGTATCGCGCAGCCGGGCTCGCGGTCGTGGCGGCAGTCGCGGAACCGGCAGCGGCCGAGGAGCGGACGCATCTCGGCGAACGCCTCGGGCAGCAGCGCGGGATCGGCGTGCGCGAGCCCGAACACCTTCATGCCCGGTGAATCGACGATCCAGCCGTCCGCCTCGCCCGGCAGCCGGAAGAGCGCGGTCTCGGTGGTCGTGTGGCGACCGGCGCCGAGCGCGTCGGACACCTCGCCGATCCGCGCGCCCGCGTGCGGGCAGAGCGCGTTCAGGATCGTCGACTTGCCCATGCCCGACTGGCCGATCAGCACGCTGCGTTCGCCGCGCACGATGTCGACGAGCGGGGCGGCCGAGCGCTTCGCCTCGCACGCGACGACCGCGTAGCCGAGCGCGCGGTACGGCGCGAGACGCTCGAGGAGCGACGCGTGTCCGGGCAGGTCGGCCTTGTTCGCGGCGAGCACGAAGCGGCAGCGCTCGAGCTCGGCCGCGACGATCCAGCGGTTGAGCAGGTTCTCGTCGACCGCGACGTCCGGCGCGACGACGCCGACGACCTGCGTGACGTTCGCCGCGAGCACCTTCTCCTTGAACAGGTCGGAACGGTAGAGGAGCGAGGATCGCGGCTCGACCGCCTCGATCGCGCCTCCGCCCGCGACGCGCGCCACGCGGACGCGGTCGCCGCACGCGACGATGGCTTTCCGCCCCTTCAGCACGCAATCGACCGCCTCGCCCGAGTCGAGCAGGACCGCGTAGTGCCGCCGCCACGCCGCGACGACGAGGCCGGCGCCGCCTCGCGCGTCGCCCGGGACCGGCCGTCCGGCGTCGCCGCGATGCCGGGCGGTGCGCGTCATCGGCCGGTTCCGCCCACCGCGCCGCCGCGCGTCGCGAGCGCCTCGGTGCGCGCCGCGCACACCAGGTCGTTCTCCGTGATGCCGCCGGCATCGTGCGTCGACCAGGCGACCGCGCACCGGCCCCAGCCGGCCACGAGATCCGGATGGTGGTCGACGCGATCGGCGAGGTCGGCCACCGCGTTCACGAACGCGATCGTCGCGCGCCAGTCCGCGAACCGGTAGTCCTTGCGCAACGCGGCCCCCGCGACCGACCAGCCGGGAAGCGCCGCCAGCGCGGCCTCGATCGCCTCCCGATCGAGCTTCCGAGCGCCCTTCCGCATGTCGCGCGCGGCGAGGTCCGGCGCGGTCGGGGCCGCGCGCGACCGTGCGGCGCTCATGCGCCCGCCATCGCCTCGAGGCGCGCGACGCGCAGCGCCGCCGGCGGGTGCGAATCGTGGAACGCCGAGTGCAGCGGATCGGGCGTGAGCGTCGCCGCATTGTCCTCGTAGAGGCGGACCAGCGCCGACACCAGCGTGCGCGCCGACGTCTCGCGCGCGGCGAACGCGTCGGCCTCGTACTCGTGCCGGCGCGAGTACCACGACGCGATCGGCGCGAGCAGAAACGTGAAGACCGGCAGCACGAGGAAAAACAGCACGAGCGCGATGCCCGGCCGGTCGGGCGAAGGCGGCACGTAGAGCCCCGCGTAGAACCAGTCGGACCGCGCGAGCCACGCGAGCAGCGCGAGGAACGCGAGCGACATCGCAGCCGACCACGCTATGCGCTTCGCCACATGCCTCAACCTGAAGTGCCCGAGCTCGTGCGCGAGCACCGCCTCGGTCTCCTCGGGCGCGAGGCGCTCGACGAGCGTGTCGAAGATCACGATCCGCTTCGCGCGGCCGAATCCGGTGAAGTACGCGTTGCCGTGGCTCGAGCGCTTCGAGCCGTCCATCAGGTAGAGGCCGCGCGAGGCGAATCCGCAGCGCGCGAGCAGCGCCTCGATCCGCGCGCGCGCGGGACCCTCGGGCATCGGCGTGAACGTGTTGAAGAGCGGCGCGATGACCGTCGGGTAGAGCGCGAGCACGACGAACTGGAAGGCCATCCACGCGATCCACGCCCACAGCCACCACGCGCCGCCGGCGTGGCGCATCAGGGCGATGACGAGCGCGGCGAGCGGCAGGCCGAGCAGCGCCCCGACGAGGATCCCCTTGGCGAGGTCCGCGAGCCAGGTGCGAAACGTCGTGCGGTTGAAGCCGAATCGCGCCTCGACCACGAACGTCCGGTACGCGGAGAACGGCAGCGAGACGATCGCCGACAGCACGACGACGGCGACGATCAGCAGCAGGTCCTGCGCGAGCGGGGGGACGTCGACGAGCCCGGTCGCGCCGGTCAGGAACGCGACGCCGCGGCCGCGCGTGAGCGCGACGAGGAGCGCCGTCGCGGCGATCGACGACAGGATCGAGAGCCGCGCGTGGGCGACCGTGTAGTCGGCCGCCCTGCGATGGGCGTGGGCGCCGATGCGGCCGGCGAACGCGGCCGGCACCGCGTCCCGGTGGCGGCGCACGTGCGCGACCTGCCGAAGCTCGAGCCACAGCTCGAAGGCCAGCGTCGCCGCGACGGCGGCGAGGAAGATCGTCGTGAACGTCGAGGGAGTCACGAGGCGCGGCTCATGCGAAAATGGCGGACTCATTCTACGCGAGCGGCGCTGCGCCGCCGTCCCGATGCCCTCCGCCACCCCCATCCCCGCGGCCGACGACCGGCTGATCTGGATCGACCTCGAGATGACCGGGCTCAAGCCCGACAGCGACCGGATCATCGAGCTCGCGCTCGTCGTGACCGACGCCTCGCTCGCCACGGTCGCCGAGGCGCCGGTGTGGGTCGTCCACCAGTCCGATGCGACGCTCGCCGGCATGGACGCCTGGAACCAGGGCACGCACGGGCGGTCGGGCCTGGTCGACCGGGTGCGCGCGTCGACGATGGACGAGGCGGCGGTCGAGGCGGCGGCGCTCGCGTTCCTGCGCGAGCACGTGCCGGCGAAGGGCTCGCCGATGTGCGGCAACTCGATCTGCCAGGACCGCCGCTTCCTCGCGCGCTGGATGCCCGCGCTGGAAGACCACTTCCACTACCGGAATCTCGACGTCTCGTCGATCAAGGAGCTGTGCCGCCGCTGGCAACCCGAGGTGGCGAAGGCCTTCGCGAAGGAGGCGAAGCACACGGCGCTCGCCGACGTCTACGAGGCGATCGACGAGCTCGGGCACTACCGGCGGCATTTCCTGAAGGTCGAGCCCGCGTGACCCGATGAGCGCGCACGAACCGATGAAGTTCTGCAGCGAGTGCGGCTCGCCGCGCGTCGCGTGGCGCATCCCCGACGGCGACACCGCGCCGCGCGAGGTCTGCGGCGCGTGCGGCGCGATCCACTACCGCAACCCGAAGGTCGTCGTCGGCTGCCTCGCCGTCTGGGAGGACCGCGTGCTGCTGTGCCGGCGCGCGATCGAGCCGCGCCACGGGCTGTGGACGCTGCCGGCCGGCTTCATGGAGAACGGCGAGACGCTCGCCGCGGGCGCCGCGCGCGAAACGATCGAGGAGGCGCGCGCGCGCGTCGACGTGGGCGAGCTCTACACGGTGATCAGCCTGCCCCAGATCAGCCAAGTCTACATGATGTTCCGCTCGCGGCTCCTCGACCTCGGCTTCGGGCCCGGCCCCGAGAGCCTCGAGGTGCGCCTGTTCGGCGAGGACGAGATCCCCTGGGACCGCCTCGCGTTCCGCACGATCGCGCGCACGCTGCGCAACTTCTTCCTCGACCGCCGCGACGGCGCGTTCCCGCTGCGCGTCTCGTCGCTCGAGCGGCGGGCGCGCGTCGAGCCCGACCTCTCGGGCGCGGCGTGACCGGAATGAGGGTCGGACTCCGGTATCGCCATGCTCGGCGGTGCCCGGTGGCGGGAGGCGAGCATCGGGAGAACCGGGGTCTGATCCGCATGACCTCGACCCCGAGGGAGCTGCCGTGCCCCGGTCGGCGACCTGAGATAAACTTCCCCGACGAAACCAGGCGCGCCGACCCGGGGGGCATGCGGGCGAGGGCGCCGAACCGCCGGGGCGATTCCGCGCCGGCCCGACCTCTGGAGGACTCGATGCACGCATTCATCCGCGCGGCGCTCGCCGCGACCACCGCGCTCGCGCTTTGCGCCGGCGCGCCCGCGTTCGCGCAGCAGGGCACCCGGATCTCGATCACGACCGGCGGCACCGGCGGCGTCTACTACCCGCTCGGCGGCGGGATGGCGAACATCCTGTCGAAGTACGTGCCGGGCATGCACGCGACCGCCGAGGTCACCGGCGGCTCGGTCGACAACCTGAAGCTCATCAGCGCCGGGAAGTCGGAGGTCGGCTTCTCGATGGTCGACGCGGCCTGGGACGGCTACAAGGGCCAGGACAAGTTCAAGGACGCGCCGGTCGCGGCGCGCACGCTGATGGTGCTCTACCCGAACCGGATGCAGGTCGTCACGGTCGAGGGCTCGGGCATCAGCAAGCTCGCCGACCTCAAGGGCAAGCGCGTGTCGACCGGCTCGCCGGGCAGCGGCGTCGAGGTGATGGCGCTGCGCGTGCTCGAGGCGATCGGGATCGACCCGAAGAAGGACATCAGGCAGGAGCGCCTCGGCGCCGCCGAGAGCGTGAGCGCGATCAAGGACCGGAAGATCGACGCGTTCTTCTGGGTCGGCGGCGTGCCGACCGCGGCGATCACCGACCTCGCGGCGACGCCCGGCACGAAGATCAGGCTGATCGACCACGCCGAGGCGATCGCGGCGATGAACGCGAAGCACGGGCCGCTCTACGTGAAGGGGATCATCCCGGCGAACGCGTACGCGGGCCAGGACAAGCCCTCGGAGAACATCGACGTCTGGAACATCCTCGTCGCGAGCGACAAGATGTCCAACGAGATGGCCTACCAGATCGTCAAGACGCTGGTCGAGAAGAAGCCCGAGCTCGTCGCCGTGCACAAGGAGGCGCAGAACATCGACCTCAAGTACCAGGCGCTGGGCTCGCCGATCCCGTTCCATCCGGGCGCGAAGAAATACTTCGAGGAGCAGGGCATCAAGTTCCCGAACTGACGCGCCGCGGCACCGGTCACGGAAAGGGCGGCCCGCGGGCCGCCCGTTCTTCGTGGGTTCGGGTGGACGCGCGGCTATTGCGGCGCGGCCTTGATCGCGACGAGCTTCGTCGCGTAGGCCTCGGCGGAACCGGTCGTGGACGCCAGCCCGGTCGCGCCGCACCTGAGCTCGACGGTGTCGGGACTCGCGAGCGTGACGACCCCTTCGAGAGTGATCGTCGCCGGCTCGTCCTGCGTCGAGTTGTCGACCGACATGTCGAACGTTCCGGCCGCACGGGCGAGGAAGCAATAGAACGTCGATGCGGAGAAGTACGGGTCCTGCACCGCCGTCTTCGCGACGACGAGATAGCTGCCCGCCGGGAGCGCGAGCGACGCGATCGTCGAGAGCGTCCAGTCCGACACGTAGGTCGCATCGTTGCGTTGGACCGGCGCGAGGCCGGTGCTCGCCTGCCAGACCGGGGCCGCGCCGGCGGCGCCCTGCAGCGTCGAGACCTGGGTCGTCAGGCTTGCCACTTCCGCCTGCAGCGCGGCGAACTGTGCAGGCACGCTGCCGGCGGGCGGCGCGGCGTCGACGGCGCGACTCGCGCCCGCCGCAGCCGCGACGAGCGCCAGGAGGACCAGCGAGGGGCGTGCGACTCGATTCATGGTTCCTCCGGGCACGGGCGAATGCTCCAGCGGGGACCGGGCTGCGCACGCTCGGCGCCGGACGGGTGACGCCGGCGCTGCGCCCGGGGGCGATCCGCGCGATCGCGCGGGAGCGACGAGGCTCCTCCGATCCGCGGCGAGTGTCAAACGCGTTCGGGGGGCGAAGCGAAAAGCGTCGGGCCGGAGCCCGACCCACGGGCGAGACGCTGCGGGTCGGACTTCAGTCCGACGCCTTTTCCGGGACAGGAAGAAGCCGGTCGGGCTGAAGCCCGACCCACGGTTCCGGCGGCGGCTCACACCGCCGCGAGCGCGCGGTCTAGCCTCGCCCGGATCTCGCGGGCGAGCGGCTCGACGTCGGCGCGCCCGGTCATCCCGAACAGCGCGATCGGGTCGAGCATCTCGACGCGCACCCCGCCCGCCGCGTCCTCGCGGACGACGACGTTGCACGGCATCAGGAGCCCGATCGACGGTTCCGCGTCGAGCGCCTTCGCGGCGGCTGGCGGGTTGCACGCGCCGAGGATCTTCTGGCGCGGGCGATCGAGACCGAGCTTCTTCTTCAACGTCGCCTGCACGTCGATCTCGGTCAGGATGCCGAAACCCTCCGCGGCGAGCGCGACGGTCACGCGCTCGAGCGCGGCGTCGAAGGGGAGGGCGACGGTGCGCCCGAATCCGTAGCGGTGGTTCATGCGACCTCCGTGGAGAGTACCGGGACACGATAGCCGGACGCGCGCGGCGCGCCTGTGACCGGGGTCACTTACGCGACGCCGGCGGCCGCGCGCGTGCTACGCTTGCCGCTCATCGGGGGAACGCAGGAGCGAAACGGTGGCCGAAGCGCCAGAGCGTCCGTCGGCGGACGCGGCCGTGACCGAGGATCGCCTCCGCGTCGCGGAAGCCTACGTCGAGCAGGAGGAGGGCGGCACGAGCCGCTACCGGGGCCTCCTCGGCCACGCGACGACCGCGCTGCTCGTCGCGATGAGCCTCGCCCACCTGTACGCGGCGGTCGACATCGTGCCGGCGCAGGTTCTGCGCCCGGTGCACGTCGGCTTCATGCTCGTGCTCGTGTTCCTGCTGTTCCCGGTCGCCGCGCGCTACCGCCACCGGCTCATGTGGTGGGACGTCGTCGGTGCGTTGCTGGGCCTCGCGACGATCGCGTACCTCCTCGCCGGCGGCGACGACATCTGGGACCGCAACGTCACGCCGAGCGCGAGCGACACGTTCTTCGGCCTCGCGTTCGTGCTGCTCGTGCTCGAGGCCTGCCGGCGCACCTCGGGATGGATCATGACCGGCGTGATCGGCGCGTTCATCGCCTACGCGTTCGTCGGCCCGTGGCTGCCCGGCGAGTGGTCGCACCGCGGCTACGACGTCGCGAGCCTGTCGGGGTTCCTCTACCAGACGCTCGAGGGCGTCTTCGGCACGGCGGTCGACGTCTCGTCGTCGCTCATCATCCTGTTCACGATCTACGGCGCGTTCCTGCAGCAGTCGGGCGCGGGCCGATTCTTCCTCGACTGGAGCTTCGCCGCGATGGGCGGCAAGCACGCGAGCGCCGGGCGCACCGTCGTCCTCGCGTCGTTCCTGCTCGGCGGGCCGTCCGGCTCGGGCGTCGCGACGACCGTGACGATCGGCTCGGTCGCGTGGCCGATGCTCTCGAAGGCGGGCTACGGGAAGGAGGCCGCCGGCGGGCTGCTCGCGGCGGGGGGGCTGGGCGCGATCATCTCGCCGCCGGTGCTCGGCGCCGCTGCGTTCCTGATCGCCGAGTTCCTGAAGATCGGCTACCTCGACGTGATCATGATGGCGGTCGTCCCGACCTGCCTCTACTACCTGTCGCTGCTCGTGATGGTCGAGCTCGACGTGCGCCGCTTCGGCATGTCGGAGGTCGCCGCCGCGCGCGTGCAGTCGCTGTGGGCGCTGACCCGGCGCTACGGTTTCCACTTCGTGTCGCTCGTCTCGATCGTCGCGTTCCTGCTCCTCGGCTACTCGCCGGTGCTCTCGGTGTTCTGGGCGACCGTCGTCACGTTCGCGATGAGCTTCCTCGACCGCGAGAACGCGCTCTTCCCGCGGCGCCTGATCACGGCGCTGAAGGACGGGTCGGGCCAGATGCTGAACGTGGCGGCGACCTGCGCGGCGGCGGGCATCATCGTCGGCGTCGTCGCGAAGACCGGGCTCGGCCTCAAGTTCTCGGCGATCGTGATCTCGTACGCGGGCGGCAGCCTCGTGCTGACCGCGCTCTACACGGCGGCGATCGTCTGGATCATCGGCCTCGCGGTGCCGGTGACCGCGAGCTACATCATCTGCGCGGTGATCGCGGCGCCGGCGCTCACGAAGCTCGGCGTGCCCGACTTCGCCGCGCACATGTTCATCTTCTACTACGCGGTCCTCTCGGAGGTCTCGCCGCCGACCGCGCTCTCGCCGTTCGCGGCGGCCGCGATCACCGGCGGCGACCCGTACAAGACGACGCTGCAGTCGTGGAAGTACACGCTGCCCGCGTTCGTCGTGCCGTTCGTGTTCGTGCTCTCGCCCGAGGGCGTCGGCCTCCTGCTCAAGACGCCGCCCGAAGGGTCGTGGCTCGGCGTCGCCTGGATCGCGGCGACTGCGGTCGTCGGCATCGCGGCGCTCGCGTTCGGCGTACAGGGCTGGCTCGCCGGGCGCCTGTCGGCGATCGAGCGCGCGATCCTGGTCGTCGCGGGCCTCGCGCTCGTGTACCCGGCGTCGTGGAGCGACCTCGCCGGCCTCGTCGGCATCGTGGCCGTCGTCGCGATGCGCTGGCTCGTCCGCCGGCGCGAGGCGGCCTGAGCGCGGACGCCCTCGCACCCGCGCCGGCGCGGCGCGTCGACGCCGCCGGTCGCGACCTCGGTCTTCGTCGCCGCGTGGATCGGCCGGCTCGTCGGCCACCGGATCGAGGGCCGCATGCCGTCGCTCCTCGGGGACGTCCGGTTCCTGCTCGCAGTCCCCGCGCGGCTGCTCGCCGATCGCTACCGGGGACCCGGCGTCGCGTGCCGACCGGCGCCGGCCTCTAGCCGCGCCCCTCTTCGCCTCCGACCACCCTGATGCCCGCGTCGCCCAGCGCCGCGTGCAGCGTCTTCACGTGCGCGTGCCCGGTCGTCTCGACGACGCAGACGACGCGCACGGCAGAGAGATCGGGGCCGGAGAAGGTCCGGTCGTGCACGATCTCCTTGATCGACGCCCCGGTCGCCGCGATCACCGCGGTGAGGCGGGCGAGGCCGCCGGGCCGGTCGGAGATCGAGACGGTGAAGCGCGCGAGCCGGCCGTCGGTGACGAGCCCGGTGTCGATCAGCCGGTCGAGGATCGTGAGGTCGATGTTGCCGCCGCACAGCGCCAGCACGACGCAGCGCCCCTTCAGGTGGTCGAGCTTGCCCGCGAGAAACGCCGCGAGCGGCGCGGCGCCAGCGCCCTCGACGACGCTCTTCTCGAGCTCGATGAGCCGCAGGATCGCGAGCGCGATCGACGCCTCGTCGACCGTGCACAGCCGGTCGACGACGCGCCGTGCGATCGGGTAGTTGATCTCGCCGGTCCTGGCGACCGCGAGGCCGTCGGCGAGCGTGGGCGAGAGCGCCACCTGCACCGGTCCGTGTCGCGCGAACGCGGCGGCGAGCGAGGGCGCGTTCTCGGGCTCGACGCCGACGATCTCGACCGACGGCTTCTTCGCCTTCACCGCGACCCCGATCCCGCTGATGAGGCCCGCGCCGCCGACGGGCACGACGATCGCCTCGACCCCGGGCGTCTGCTCGAGGATCTCGAGGCCCATCGTGCCCTGGCCCGCCACGACGTCGGCGTTGTCGTAGGGGTGCACGAACGCCAGGCCGCGTTCGTCGGCGATCTCCGTCGCGCGCAGGCGCGCCTCGGTCAGGTCCTCGCCGTGCAGCACGACCTCGGCGCCGAGCTGGCGGCAGTTCGTGACCTTGATGAGCGGGGCGAAGCGCGGCATCACGACGGTGACCGGGATGCCGAGCAGGCTGCCGTGGTAGGCGACGCCCTGCGCGTGGTTGCCGGCCGACGCGGCGATCACGCCGCGCCTGCGCGCGTCCTCCGGCAGGCGCAGGAGCGCGTTGCGCGCGCCGCGCTCCTTGAAGCTGCCGGTGCGCTGCAGGTAGTCGAGCTTGCAGAAGACGTGCGCGCCGGTGAGCATCGACAGCGGGATCGACTCGACGCAGGGGCTCTCGTAGATGCCGCCGCGGATGCGCTCGCGCGCGGCCTCGACGTCGGCGAGCGTGACCGTGGTCTCGTTCACGGGTCGGCCTCCCCCGCGTCAGAACGGCAGCTTCGCCGACGGGCGAACCTCGGCGAGCACGCGCCGGAACTCGCCCTGGATGCGACGCAACGCCGCGGCGTCGTCGGCCTCGAAGCGGAGCACGACGAACGGCGTCGTGTTCGACGCGCGCGCGAGGCCGAAGCCGTCCGCGTACTCGACGCGCACGCCGTCCAGCCGGATCACCTCGGCCGCGCCGGGGAACGACGCCCGCTCCTGCAGCTCGCGCACGAACGCGTGCTGCTCGCCCTCCGCGCAGGGCACGTGCAGCTCCGGCGTCGAGACCGCGTCGGGCAGTGCGTCGAGCACGGCCGACGGGTTGGCGTGGCGCGAGAGGACCTCGAGCAGCCGCGCGCCCGCGTAGAGGCCGTCGTCGAAGCCGAACCAGCGCTCGCCGAAGAACGTGTGGCCGCTCATCTCGCCCGCGAGCGCCGCGTGCGTTTCCTTCATCTTCATCTTGATGAACGAGTGCCCGGTCTTCCACAGGAGCGGCCGGCCGCCGTGCCGCGCGATCCAGGGGCCGAGGTTGCGCGTCGACTTGACGTCGTAGATGACCGTCGCGCCGGGAACGCGCGCGAGCACGTCGGCGGCGTGGAGCATCAGCTGGCGGTCGGGCCAGATCACGTGCCCATCCCTCGTGACGACGCCGAGCCGGTCGCCGTCGCCGTCGAACGCGAGCCCGAGCTCGCAGTCGCCCTCGGCGAGCCGCGCGACCAGGTCCGTGAGGTTGCCGGGCTGCGACGGGTCGGGATGGTGGTTCGGGAAGCGGCCGTCGACCTCGCAGTAGAGCTCGACGACGTCGCAGCCCAGCCGCCGGAAGAGCGTGGGCGCATACGCGCCCGCGACGCCGTTGCCGCAGTCGACCGCGACCCTCATCGGCCGCGCGAGCTTCACGTCGTGCGTGATCCGGTCGAGGTAGGCGCCGCCGACGTCGTGGATGCGGTAGCGCCCCTCGCCGCTCGCGACCTCGCCGCGCTCGAGCCTCGCGCGGAGCGCGGCGATCGCGTCGCCGGCGAGCGTCGTGCCGTCGATCACCATCTTGAGGCCGTTGTAGTCGGGCGGGTTGTGGCTGCCGGTCACCATCACGCTGCAGCCGGTGTCGAGCGCGTACGACGCGAAGTAGGCCATCGGCGTGACGACCATGCCGACGTCGATCACGTCGGTTCCCGCGGCGCGGATGCCGTCGGCGAGCGCGCCGGCGAGCTCGGGGCCCGAGAGCCTGCCGTCGCGGCCGATCGCGATCGCCGTGCGGCCGGCCTCGCGCGCGAGCGTCCCCAGCCCCTGGCCGATCGTGCGGACGATCTCCGGCGTCAGCGTCGTCCCGACGATCCCGCGGATGTCGTAGGCCTTGAAGATCTCGGGGGGCAGGCGCATGGAAGGGCCGGGAGGAGCGTCGTGGCGACGCGCGATGATACCGCCCCGGCGTCAGGCGCCGGTCTCGAACCAGCGGAGCAGCCGGCGCGGCAGCCAGTCGAGCCGCCCGGGGAAGCGCCCGGTCACGAACCCGGCGTGGCCGCCGTGCTCGGGCTGCTCGAGCACGACCGCGGGCGAAACGTCGGCCGCGGTCGCGAGCGACGAGGCCGGGATGAACGGGTCGTTGCGCGCGTTGAGCACGAGCGTCGGCACTGCGATCGTCGCGAGCCAGGGCTTCGACGACGCGCGCCTCCAGTAGTCGTCGGCCCCGTCGAAGCCGTGCAGCGGCGCGGTCACCGCGTCGTCGAACGCCCACAGGGTCGTGAAGCGGCCGAGCCGCGCGGGATCGAGGCTGCCGGGGAAGCGCGACGCGATCGTTCGCGCCTTCGGGTTCAGCGTGCGCAGGAACGTGTATGCATAGACGCGGTTCGCGCCGTGGTCGATCGAGCGCCCGGCCGCCGTCAGGTCGAGCGGCGCGGAGATCGCCGCCGCGCGGGCGACGATCGATGCGGCGCCCGACCCCGCGCGGCCGAGCCAGTTGAGCAGCGCGGAGCCGCCGAGCGACACGCCGGCGACGCAGAGCGGCGCGCCGTCGCCCGCGCGTCGCCGCACGGTCGCGAGCATCGCGCCGACCTCCGCATGGTCGCCCGAGTGGTAGGCGCGCGGCCGGCGGTTGGGGACGCCGCCGCACCCGCGGAAGTGCGGGACGACGCCGCGCCAGCCGCGCTTCGCGACCTCGGCCATCAGCGCGCGCGCGTAGTGGGAATCGGAGCCGCCCTCGAGCCCGTGGAACAGGACGACGACAGGGGCCCCCGGCTGCGCGGGCGCGTCGACCCAGTCGAATTGCCAGACGTCGCCGTCGGGCGCGTCGAGGGCCTCGCGCCGCCAGCGCACGCGCGGGCGCGCGACGAGGGCGGGCCAGATCGTCTGCGCGTGCGCGCCGCGCAGCCACGCCGGAGCGCGGTGCGGGCCGGACTCCCCGCCATCACGCATCGCGGGCGCCTTCAGGCCCGCTTCCAGAACGGAGCGGTGCGCTCGAACGCCGACCACGCGCGCTCGAGCCCATGGGCGCTCGCTCCGGCGCGGCCCGCCGCCCACGCCTCGATCGCCACCGTCGCGGCGGACGTCGGGCCGGCGAGCGCCGCGGCGACGCGCGGCGCGACGGCGGCGTCGTTGAACGCGCCGAGCTCGTCCTGCAGCGCCGCGAGCGCCTTGCGGTAGGCGCGCGCGCGCTTCCCCGGGAACAGCGGCGCGAAGAACTCGGTCGCGTAGCGCAGCTTCTTCGCGGCGATGCGGATCGCATGGCGCTCGTCGATGCCGCCCTGCGAAAGCACCCGCGCCGCCTTGGCGAGGCGCCGCGCGCGCTTCTCGATCAGGCGTGCGGCATAGGTCCTCGCGTCCTCGGCGCCGGCCGGCGGGGCTTCGCGCCCGGGGGCGAGCGCGGCCGCCGACGCGCCGAGGACGAAGCGGGTGAACCGCGGCGCGGTCACGCAGTCGACGGCGGCGGCGGCGGCGGCGCGCCGCCGGGCCGCCGCGCGTCTCGCGAGCGTGGCGAGCGCCGCGGTCGTCGCGCTGTCGACGCCGGCGGTGCGCGAGAGGTCGCGCGCGACCGCGGGCAGCGTCTCGAGCGCGAAGACGTCGAGGTCGCGCGCGGGCCCCAGCGTGTCGAGCACCCAGCGCGTCTCGTGCTTCAGGCGCTCGATCGCGTCGGGCTCGACGACGCCGTCGGCGAGCGCGAGGCACGAGCGCAGGCGCCGGACCGCGATGCGCATCTGGTGGATCCACTCGGGGTCGCGCAAGGGGCCCGCGCGGAAGCCGAGCGCATTGCGCTCGATCTGCCGGACGCACTCGGCGACGATCGCCGCGACGGCCCGCGCCGCGGTGGGCGCCTCGGCGTACACGATCTCGAGCGCCCGCGAGGGGGCGTCGGCGCGCCCGGCGGCGAGCGCGTAGCCGCGCTCCGCCTTGCTGCGGGGCTCGGGCGCGAGCGGCACGTCGGCCGCGAGCGCCGTGGCGAGCTCGACGAGTCGCGCCGCATCGCCGTGCCCGAGCTCGAGCTCGATCTCGGCGATGCCGGCCCACGTCGCCGGGCGGCCCTCGCGCGCGGGGGCGTCGAGGCGCCCGAGGTCGATCGCGAGCGTGGCGGTCGTGCCGTCGGGAAACGCGAGCGGGACCGACGTGCGCCGGAACGTGGTCGCGAACCCCGGCGCGAGCCCGCCCTTGCGCATCGCCTTCGCGAAGACCGCGCGCCACGGTGTGGTCGCGAGCCGCATCGCGTCGATCTGCGGGCGCGCGAGCGGCCATTCGAATTCCGGCCGGACGACGACACCCGTCGCGCCGTCGGGCAGCGGCGCGCCCTTGACCGTCATCAGCCAGCGGCGCCCGTCGCGGCGCAGCCGCAGCGCGACGCCCGCGCGCTGGAGCCGGCAGTCGGGCGTGTCGTAGTAGGTCGAGACGACCTCCGCGGTGCGCGGCCGCGCGCGCGCGATCGCCCGGATCGCCGGATGCCCGCGCAGCGCCGCCGTTGCAGCCGGATCGATCGCGAGCTTGAGCTCGATCTCGACCGGGGCCGACGCGTCGCTCACCGTACGGCGCTCACCGGGGACCGGCAGACGCGTCGTTCCGGTTCAGGTGCCGTCGGCGAGCGCGAGACGGCGCGATCGTACGGCCTCGGCGAGCTTGCGCAGCGTCTCGACCGTCGTGTCCCAGCCGATGCACGCGTCGGTGATCGACACGCCGTACTCGAGCGGCTCGTGCGGCTTCAGGTCCTGCCGGCCCGGGTTAAGGTGGCTCTCGATCATGACGCCGATGACGCGCGAGTCGCCGCCGGCGACCTGCGCCGCGACGTCCGCCGCCACGTCGACCTGGCGCTCGTGCTTCTTCAGGCTGTTCGCGTGCGAGCAGTCGATCATCACGCGCGCGGCGAGCCCGGCGTGCGCGAGCTCCCGGCAGGTCGCCTCGACGCTCGCCGCGTCGTGGTTGGGCGCCTTGCCGCCGCGCAGGATGATGTGGCAGTCCTCGTTGCCGGCCGTGTGGACGATCGCCGAGTGGCCGCCCTTCGTGACCGACAGGAAGTGATGGGGGGCGCTCGCCGCCTTGATCGCGTCGACCGCGATGCGCACGTCGCCGTTCGTGCCGTTCTTGAAGCCGACCGGGCACGAGAGGCCGCTCGCGAGCTCGCGGTGCACCTGGCTCTCGGTCGTCCGCGCGCCGATCGCGCCCCAGCTGATCAGGTCGGCGATGTACTGCGGCGTGATCATGTCGAGGTACTCGGTGCCGGCCGGCAGCTCGAGCTCGTTCACCTCGAGCAGGATCCGCCGCGCGAGGCGCAGGCCCTCGTTGATGCGGAAGCTGCCGTCGAGGCGCGGGTCGTTGATGAGTCCCTTCCAGCCCACGGTCGTGCGCGGCTTCTCGAAGTAGACGCGCATGACGATCGCGAGATCGCCCGCGAGCTCGCGGCGCAGCGCCGCGAGGCGCGTCGCGTAGTCGATCGCCGCGTCGTAGTCGTGGATCGAGCAGGGACCCGCGATGACGACGAGGCGATCGTCGGCGCCATGCAGGATCCGGTGGATCGCCTGGCGCGTGTCGTAGGTGGTCGTCGCCGCGGCCTCCGAGACCGGGAACTCCCGCAGAAGGTGCGCCGGCGGCGCGAGCTCGGTGATCTCGGTGATCCGGGTGTCGTCGACCGGCCGGGCGGACGCCGGCGAGCCGGCCGCCGCGTGGCGGTTGCGTTGGGCTGTCGAGGTGGGCAAGAAGGCCTCCAGCGATGAGAACTTCTAAAAAACAACAGCTTACACCCGATCTTCCCGGGCGTCATCCCGCGCCGCGCCCGGCAACGGCCGGCCTCGCGATCCGGCCATTGTGCGGTGCGTCGTGCGCGCACGCAACACGCGCCGCGCGGGTGTGCACCTCGGCATTGCCTCGAACGTCAAGGCCTGCGTAGACTGCCCGGCGATCCCGTCGCTCACGGAGGTGGCGGGGCAGGCTCGATCCCGAGTCCTTCCACCCGCATTGAGGAGAGTCCCGATGAAGCAACTCGCAGCTTTCGCGCTTGCCGGCGCGATCGCGTTCGCCCCCGCCGCGTTCGCTGCGGATCCGCCGAAGGCCGCCGCGGCGCCTGCGCCGTCCACGGCCGCCACCCCCGCCGCCGCTCCCGCCAAGGCCGCCGAGCCCGCGAAGGCGGCCGAGCCGAAGGCCGTCAATCCGCAGCAGGAGCGGATGAAGGCCTGCAACGAGAAGGCCAAGGGCAAGTCCGGCGACGACCGCAAGAAGTTCATGAGCTCGTGCCTCTCGGGCGAGCAGCCGAAGATGACGCAGCAGGAGAAGATGACCTACTGCAACAAGAACGCGGGCGACAGGAAGGGCGACGACCGCAAGAAGTTCATGAGCGACTGCCTCAAGGGCTGACGCGCTGACCGAACCTGGGCCGGCCGACCTCCTGTCCGGCCGGGCCCAAGTCGACGAAGCCGCCCCGGGCGACCGGCGGCGGCTTCGTTTTTTCCTGCGTGCGATTCCGCGGCGTCGCGCCGGCGCCGCCGGTCAGTTTCCCTTCCGGACCAGCAATCCCTTCAGGTAATCGCCTTCGGGAAACGCCAGCGCGACCGGGTGGTCCGCGCCCGCGTGGAAGTGGCCGACGATCGCCGCGTCGGCCTTCGCGTCGAGCGCGGCCCCCGCGACGATCTTCCGGAAGAGCTCGGCGGACACGCCGCCCGAGCACGAGAAGGTCGCGAGCAGGCCTCCGGGCTCGAGCAGCTTGAACGCCAGCAGGTTGACGTCCTTGTAGGCGCGCGCCGCCCGCTCGGCATGCGCCGCGGTCGGCGCGAACTTCGGCGGGTCGAGGATCACGAGGCCGTAGCGCCGCCCTTCGTCGCGCAGCCGGCGCAGCTCCGCGAACACGTCGGCTTCGCGCCAGCTCGCCGCAGCGCCGGCCAGGCCCGGGTTCGCGGCGAGGTTCGACCGGGCCAGCGCGAGCGCGTCGGCGGAACTGTCGATCGACACGGCGGCGCGCGCGCCGCCCGCGAGCGCGGCGAGCGTGAAGCCGCCCGTGTAGCAGAACGCGTTGAGGACCGCGCGCCCCCGGGCGAGCTCCCGCACGCGCCGGCGGTTCGCGCGCTGGTCGAGGTAGAAGCCGGTCTTCTGGCCCGCCATCACGTCGACGCGGTAGGCGATCCCGTCCTCGCGGATCGCGACCGGCCCCGCGAGGGTTCCGCGCAGCACGCCGCTGCGCGGCGCCAGCCCCTCGAGCTGGCGCACCTCGGCGTCGGAGCGCTCGACCACGGTCGAGGCGCCGGTCGCGGCGACGAGCGCGTCGACGATCGCCTCGCGCCAGGCCTCCGCGCCGGCCGACAGCAGCTGCACGACGACCACGTCGCCGTAGCGGTCGGCGATCACGCCGGGCAGGCCGTCCGATTCGCCGTGCACGAGCCGGCACGCGGTGTGGTCCGGGTCGAGCATGTCCGCGCGCGCGTCGACCGCGGCGCGCACGCGGCGCGCGAACCACGCGCCGTCGATCGTCTCGTCCGCGAACGACCACGCGCGCGCGCGGATCTGCGACGACGGCGAATACGCGGCCGTCGCGAGCAACGCGCCGTCGCGCGCGCGCACGGCGACGGTGTCGCCCGGTCCGGGCGCGCCGTCGACGCGCTCGATCGCGCCGGAGAAGATCCAGGGATGGCGCTGCAGCAGCGACTTCTCGCGCCCCGCCTTGAGCGTGAGCGTGGACGCTTTCCCGCGCGCCATCAACCGACGGCGACGCCGACGAGGCTGCCGACCGCGTAGGTGACCGCGCCCGCGGCGGCGCCGAGCGCCAGCATTCGCGCGCCGGACGCGAGCGCGTTGCGCCCGGTGAACAGCGACAGCGTCGCGCCGATCGCGAACAGCGCGACCGCGGTGATGCCGATCGAGATCGGCAGCGCGCGTGCGCCGCCCGAGACGACGAACGGCGCGAGCGGCAGCAGCGCGCCGGTGGCGAAGGCCGCGAACGAGCTGGCCGCCGCGCCGATCGGCGAGCCGAGCTCGCCCGGGTTGAGGCCGAGCTCCTCGCGCGCGAGCGTGTCGAGCGCGTGCTCGGGATCGGCGACGAGCCGCTTCGCGACCTGCTCGGCCTGGCGCTTCGGGATGCCCTTCGCGGCGTAGATCAGCGCGAGCTCCTGCGCCTCGGCTTCCGGGTACTGCTGGAGCTCGTCGCGCTCGAGGCCGATCTGGTATTCGTAGAGCTCGCGCTGCGAGCGCACCGACACGTACTCGCCCACCGCCATCGAGAACGCGCCGGCCGCGAGGCCCGCGACGCCGGCGAGCACGACCGCCTTCGCGTCGGCGCTCGCGCCGGCGACGCCCAGGATCAGGCTCGCGTTCGACACGAGCCCGTCGTTCACGCCGAACACCGCCGCGCGCAGGTTGCCGCCGCTGCCGAGGCCCCGGTGCCGGCGCTCGAGCGACGCGCCCGGGGCGGGTGGGACGTGCGCCGTCTCCACCACCGCGTCGGGCGACGTGTAGATCGCCATGCCGCGCACCTTCATCGCGGAAAGGATGCCGCGCAGGCGGCGCGGGCCCAGCCAGCCGACGAGGCGCGCGACGAGGCGCGTGCGCGCGTCCGGCTCGTAGGGCCCCGGCGCCGGGCCGCCGCGCGCGGTGAGCTGCGCGCGCCAGATCGCGCCCTGCGCCTCGGCCTCCCCGGCGAGCCGGCGGAACAGCTCGGCGCGCGGCGTCCCTTCCTCGGCCGCGGCGCAGGCGTGGTACAGGAACGACGAGCGCTGCTCTTCGCGGAGGCTCTCGAGCGGATTCATCGCCTTCGCGCGCCGGTCACGCCGCCGGTTCGCCCGCGATGGCCGCGTCGATGCGCGCCATCACCTCGGGCGTGAGCGCCGCGGAGACGTCGAGCGCCTTCAGGTTCTCGGCGAGCTGCGCGGCGCGCGAGGCGCCGGTGATCACCGACGACACGTTCGGGTTCTTCAGGCACCAGGCGATCGCGAGCTGCGCGAGCGTGCAGCCGAGATCGCGCGCGATCGGCGCGAGGCGGCGGACGACCGCGAGCTTCGCGGGATCGGTCACGCGCTCGACGAGCCACCCGTAGCCCTCGAGCGTGCCGCGCGAGCCCGCGGGGATGCCGTCGTTGTACTTGCCGGTCAGGAGTCCCGAAGCGAGCGGGCTCCAGGTCGTCGTGCCGAGCCCGATGTCGCGGTAGAGCCGCGCGTACTCGCGCTCGACGCGGTCGCGGTGGAACAGGTTGTACTGCGGCTGCTCGGTCACCGGCTTGTGCATGTTGCGCCGGTCGGCGACGTGCCATGCCTGCGCGATCTCCTCGGCGCTCCACTCGGAGGTGCCCCAGTAGACGGCGCGGCCCGAAGTGACGATGTCGTGCATCGCGTGCACGGTCTCCTCGATCGTCGTCTCGGGGTCGGGCCGGTGGCAGTAGACGAGGTCGACGTAGTCGAGCTTGAGGCGCTCGAGCGACCCGTCGATCGCCTGCATCAGGTACTTGCGGTTGAGCGTCGCCTTCTCGTTGACGCCGTCGTGCATGCCCCAGTAGAACTTGGTCGAGACGAGGTAGCTCGAGCGTCGCCATCCCGCCTTCGCGAGCGCCTCGCCCATGATCGTCTCCGACCGCCCCTTCGCGTAGACCTCGGCGTTGTCGAAGAAGTTGACGCCGGCGTCGTAGGCCGCGGTCATGCACTCGCGCGCGGCGTCGACGCCCATCTGGTTGCCGTAGGTCACCCAGGAGCCCAGGGACAGCGCGCTCACCTTGACGCCGGAGCGCCCGAGGCGGCGGTAGGACATCGTGGTCATCGGGAATATTCGCGTGGGGGAGGCCGGAAGCCGCGCGCCGGCGGCGAGCGAGGTTGCCGGTAGAATCGCCCGGCGATTGTAACCGCAAGGACGCTCCCCCGATGCCCGCCCGCCGTCCGCCGCTCTCCGTCGACGCTCTCTGGTCGATCGCCCGCATCGGCACGCCGACGCTCGCGCCCGACGGGTCGCTGGCCTGCGCGGCGGTCACGCGCTTCGCGATGGACAAGAACGAGGGCGCGACCGAGCTGTGGCTCTACCCGACGCGGCCCGCGCGCGGCGCGCGTCCCCGGAGGCTCACGGCGGGAGACAAGGATGCGGGGCCCGCGTGGTCGCCGGACGGCCGCCTGATCGCGTTCACGGCGAAGCGCAAGGACGACGAGGTCCCGCAGGTCTACGTGATCGCGCCCGACGGCGGCGAGGCGCGGCGGCTCACGACGCTCGCGACCGGCTGCGCGTCGGTGCGCTGGTTCGCCGACGGCAGGCGTCTCGCGTTCGTCTCGTGGGTGTGGTCGGACCTTCCGAACGACGCGGCGCAGGCCAGGCGGCTCAAGGAGCGCAAGGAGACGAAGGTCAAGGTGCACGCGACCGAGCGCGCCGAGTACCGGTACTGGGACCACTGGCTCACCGAGGGACGCGAGCCGCACGTGTTCGTCTGCGACGTCGCGACCGGCCGCTGCCGCGACGCGCTCGCGGGCACCGGCCTCTCGCTGCCGCCGTGGGAGCCGTCGACGAACGAGTTCGACGTCTCGCCGGACGGCCGCGAGATCGCGATCACCGCCGACCTCGCCGACGAGCCCGGGATGCTGCACCGGACCGACGTCGTCACGATCGACCTCGCGACGAGGCGCAGGCGCGTGCTGACGGCGTCGACCGGGCGCTCGGACGGCGCGCCGCGCTACTCGCCCGACGGCAGGGTCGTCGCCTACACGTCGCACGACACCGAGCGCTCGCACGTCGACCAGGGGCACCTCGAGCTGATCGCCCGCCGCGGGGGCGAGCCCCGCGCGATCGGGACCGCGTTCGACCGCGCCGTCGGCAACGTGCAATGGGCGCCGGACGGCCGCTCGCTGCTGTTCACCGCCGAGGACCGCGGCCGCACCGGCGTGTGGCGGCTCGCCGCGGGCGCGCCGGCGCCGGCGCTCGTCGTCGCCGGCGGCACCGTCGGCGGGTTCGCGCAGTCGCGCGACGGCGCGACGATCGCGTTCGACCGGTCGACGTCGCAGCACCCGCCGGCGCTCTACGCGTGCGCCGCCGACGGTGCCGACGAGCGTCCGCTCGAGTCGACGAACGCCGCGCTGCTCGCGCGCCACGCGCTGGGCGAGACGCGGGAGATCACCGTGAAGGGATGGGGCGGCGAGCCGGTGCAGGTCTGGCTCGTGCTCCCGCCCGGCTTCGACCCGAAGCGCAAGTGGCCGCTGCTGCACTCGATCCACGGCGGCCCGCACGCGGCGCACGGCGACGGCTGGCACTTCCGCTGGAACGCGCAGGTGTTCGCGGGCGCGGGCTACGTCGTCGCGATGGTCAACTACCACGGCTCGTCCGGCTTCGGACAGAAGTTCCTCGAGACCATCGTCGCGCGCTACGGCGAGAAGGAGTTCGCCGACATCGAGGCGGCGACCGACCACCTGCTGCGCGCCGGCTGCGTCGACCGCGCGCGCCTCGTCGGCACCGGCGGCAGCTACGGCGGCTTCATGGCCGCCTACATGAACGGCCACACCGACCGCTACGCGAGCTACGTGTGCCACGCCGGCTGCTACGACTGGGTCAGCATGATGGCGACCGACGGCTACATGTGGTTCCACCGCGAGCTCGGCGCCTGGCACTGGGACGACGAGGCGCGCGTGCTGCGGCAGTCGCCGCATCACCACGTCGGGCGCGCGAAGACGCCGACGCTGGTCGTGCACGGCGAGCAGGACTTCCGCGTGCCGGCGACCCAGGCGCTCCAGTACTACCACACGCTGAAGGCGAAGGGCGTCGAGGCGCGGCTCGTCTACTTTCCCGACGAGAACCACTGGATCCTGAAGCCGCAGAACTCGCGCCGCTGGTACGGCGAGTTCCTCGACTGGATCGCCCGGCGCGCGCCGGGGGGCGGCCGCTCCGCGGCGGCGCGCCGCGGCCGGCGCGCCCGCTAGGATCCTAGGCGGCGCCGCGGGCGGCGGTCCGCTCGGCGGCTTCCTGGCAGCGGATGCAGCGCGCCGCGGCCGGGTAGGCGTGGAGCCGGGCGACCGGGATCGGCTCGTCGCAGTCGATGCACTGTCCGTAGCTACGGTCCCTGAGGCGCCGCAACGCCCGTTCGACCTCGGCGAGCTCGGCGACCTCGCGGCCGACCATAGCGATGTCGAAGCCCTGCATCGCGTCGGCCACCGCCCAGTCGTCGGTGTCCTCGAGCCGGTTGCGGAGCGACATCGTCTCCGGGTCGTCGTGGTCGGCGAAGAGCGCGCGGATCGCCGCGCGGAGCTCGGCGTGGCGCAGCCGCAGGCGGTCGGCGAGGTGCCGGAGATCGGTTTCGGACGGGGGAGTCGTCATCGGGGGCGGGCAGGGTTTTCCGGGCGCATCGGGCGCTCGCCGTGATCGTTGCCGATCGGGGGGTGGACGGGCTTGACGCGGGTCAACGTCGCGCCCGGGTTCGAGGGAGAGCCTTGAAACGCGGCCCCCCGCGCCCAATTAGACGGCATCAGGCGCCGGCGGACAGCGATGCCGCGGTCGGCCTGGAGACCCCGCCACCAACGATAGCAGGCACTGCCAAGACAGGAGACTAACCATGACCCGCGTCCAAGTCTACGATCCCTTCGCCGGCTCCGGCATCGACGACCTCTTCCGCGGCTTCTTCGCGCCGGTGCGGCGCGACGCCGATTCGCCGGTGAGCATCAAGGTCGACGTGACCGAGAACGACAAGGGCTACGTCGTGCACGCCGAGGTCCCCGGCGTCAGGAAGGACGACATCCACGTGACGATCGAGGGCAACCAGGTCTCGATCAGCGCGGAAACGAAGCGCGAGAGCCAGAAGAAGGAAGGCGAGCGCGTGCTGCGCACCGAGCGCTACTACGGCTCGAGCTACCGCAGCTTCGTCCTGCCGACCGAGATCGACGAGTCCGCGAGCGAGGCCAGGTACGACAACGGCGTGCTCGAGCTCAAGCTCGCCAAGAAGGCGGCGGTGACCGGCCGCAAGCTCGCGATCTCGTAAGCGGTCCGGCGCGGCGTCCCCGCGGCTCCCGGCCCCGCGCTGCGGGCGCCGGGCTCCCCGGGCGCGTGTTCCGCCGCATCGCGCGTCAGCGCACGCGCTTCGCGACGAACTCCTCGTCGACGTTGTCGCGGAAGTAGCTCCACGGCGACGACGCGCTCGCGAGCCGCCGCCAGATCTCGGGCGACACGCCCGAATACTCGAACGTGCCCGACGTGAGCTGGACGACGAGCTTGCGCGTGCGCTCGTCGTAGCCGGCGGCCTTCAGGCTGCCGCCATTCATCGGCCTCATCTCCATCGCGCCGTCCTCCCGGGTGCGTTGCACGCGCCGCCGCCGGCGAGTATGTTCGCGCCCCGGGGCGGGGTCAATCGCCGTTCCGGCGCGCGCTTTCGCGGGTTCGCCCCGGCGTCCGCGCGCCGGGGGCGGGGCTATACTGGTCCGCGATGGGCCCGGTGATCCGCCGCATCGTGTCGCTGTTCCTGACGCCGGCGCAGGCGTGGGACGAGATCGCGCGCGAGCCGTCCTCGGTCGACGCGCTGATCCGCCGCTACATCGTGCCGCTCGCGCTGCTCGCACCGGTCGCGACGGTGATCGGCATGAAGATCTTCGACGCGAGCTGGGATCCGGCGCACGGCTACCTCGTGGCGCCCGATGCGATCTGGTCGGCGGGCGTCGCGACGCTGTTCGCGACGATCGCGTCGATCTTCGTGCTCGCCGGGATCTTCGTGCTGATCGCGCCGATGTACGGCAGCTCGCGCCACTATCCGTCGGCGCTCAAGGTCTCGACCTACGGCGCGGTCCCGGTGCTGGTCGCGGGCGCGCTGCTGTTCCTGCCGGTGATGGTGATGATCTCGGTCGTGGCGCTCGGCCACACGCTGTTCCTCTACTGGATCGGCGTGCGGCGCGTGCTCGCGGTGCCCGAGGAGGCGCGCACCGAGTTCATCGGCATCTCGCTCACGATGCTGGGCGGGCTCTCGTCGATCATCGGCGCCGCGCTGTCGAGCGCCGGCATCTTCTAGGGAATCGCTGCGCGACCCCGCGGCGCGTCAGTGCCCCGCGCGATCGCCCCACAGCTGCTTCAGGCGGGCGTCGCGCCCGCACCCGGTGCGGTAGTACGTGTAGCGCACCGGGTTCTTCCGGTAATAGTCCTGGTGGTAGTCCTCGGCCGGCCAGAACTCGCCCGCGTCGACGATCGGCGTCACGATCGGATCCTTGAACGGCTTCGACTTCTCGAGCGCGGCCTTCGACGCCTCGGCGACCTTCCTCTGCTCGGGCGAGTGCACGAAGATCGCGGTCCGGTACTGGGAGCCCGCGTCGCAGAACTGCCGGTCCTTCACGGTCGGGTCGACGTTCACCCAGAAGACCTCGACGAGCTTCCCGTAGCTCACCTTCGACGGGTCGTAGAGCACCTGCACGACCTCGGCGTGGCCGGTCGTCCCGCTCGAGACTTCCTCGTAGGTCGGGTTCCTCAGGCTGCCGCCCATGTAGCCGGACGTCGTCGAGATCACGCCCGGCAGCTTGTCGTACGGCGGCTCCATGCACCAGAAGCAGCCGCCGGCGAACGTCGCGACGGCCGTCATCGGGGTGGCCGGGGTCTGCGCCGGCGCGCCGGCGACGAGCGCAGCGAAGGCGGCGAGGGCGAGCGCGGTGCGAAGCAGGGTCTTCATCGGGCCTCCGGCGGGCGGGCGTGCTTCGCTACGGTCGCCGGGCGGGCGCGTTCGCTTACGCGGCGTCCCGCGCCCCCCGGCGGCTCCCCGGCGACGCGCCTCAGGCCTGCGGGCGCATCCGGTCCTTCGCATCGAAGTAGGCGCGCGCGTGCTTCAGCAACTGCCCGTCGCTCGGATGGTCGGCGCTCTCGATGCCGACCACCTTCGCGGCCGTCGGCGCATCGTGCTTCTTCCACCAGTCGTACAGGTGCAGCTTCGCGGCCGCGGGCCCGGTCAGCAGCACTTCGCTCGAGCCCTTCACCGCGTCCGCGACCTTGCGGCAGAAGTCCGGGTCCTCGGTGCCGTGCCGGCCGGTGACCGAACCGCTGCGGTGGTGGATCTGGCGGTCGCCGCCGTGCGCGTGCACCAGCGCGGTCTCGGCGGCGTCCTTGCCGAACCGGATCACGTGGGCCTCGCGGTGGTCGACCCATACAACGGCATGGTAGTGATTCATCGCATTCCTCGTCCGAACGTTGCGCGCCGGCCCCCTCGGCCGGCTCTCGACCCCGTATTTTAGACCTTGCCGGGAGCGCGCCCCGGCGCGCGCCTCGCCCCGGATCGGCGCGGCCCGCGATTCGCGTAGGATGCCGGCGTCCGCCGAGGCCCGTTCCGCGCCCATGTCCTCCCGCCTGATCGCCTGCCTGTTCGCCGCTGTCGCGCTCGCCGTCGCGCCGCGCGCGTCCGCGGCCGAGCCGCAGCGCGTGCTGCGCGCGATGCTGCAGATCGCCGAGACGAGCTTCGATCCGCAGTTCGCCTCCGACGCGGCCTCCGACGCGGTCATCGCCGAGGTCTACGAGGCGATGCTCGACTACGACTACCTCGCGCGGCCGGTGAAGCTCGTCCCGCGCACGCTCGAGGCGCTCCCGACGACGAGCGACGGCGGGCGCACGTGGATCGCGCGGCTGAAGACGGGCATCCGCTTCACGCCCGACCCGGCGTTCGGCGGCAAGCCGCGCGAGCTCGTCGCCGCCGACTACGCGTACACGTACCGGCGGATCCTCGATCCCGCGGTCAAGTCGCCGTGGCTGTGGCTGTTCGAGGGCCGGATCGCGGGCAGCGACGAGGCGCGCGCCGCCGCGGCGAAGACGGGACGCTTCGACTACGACGCGCCGATGGCCGGGCTCGAGGTCGTCGACCGCTACACGCTGCGCATCCGGCTGAACGCGCCGGACCTGCGCTTCCCCTACGCGCTCGCGATCCCGAACACGGGCGCGGTCGCCCGCGAAGCCGTCGAGGCGTACGGCCGCGATTTCGGCGCGAAGCCGGTCGGCACCGGCGCCTTCCGGCTCGCCGAGTACAAGCGCAGCGCACGCATCGTGCTCGAGCGCAATCCCGACTACCGCGCGGAGACCTACGCGCCCGCGGGCGAGATCCCGCCCGGGTCGCGGGCGATCGCCGACGCGCTCGCCGGGAAGCGCCTGCCGGTCCTCGACCGCGTCGAGATCAGCGTGATCGAGGAGGCGCAGTCGCGCTGGCTCGCGTTCCGCAACGGCGAGGTCGACGTCGACGCGCTGGTCTCGCCGACGCTCGTCGACGAGCTCCTCGTCGACGGCAAGCTCAGGCCCGAGCTCGCCGCGAAGGGCATCGGGCACGAGGCGTCGCTGCGGCCGAACACGTATTGGGTGTACTTCAACATGGAGCACCCGGTGGTCGGCGGCTACGAGCCGGCGAAGATCGCGCTGCGCCGCGCGATCTCGATGGCCTACCACGCCGAGGAGGCGCTGCGCGTGCTGCAGAAGGGGCGCGGCGTCCTCGCGCGGAGCCTCGTGCCGCCGGGCATCGCGGGCTACGACCCGAACTGGAAGCTCGACGCGCAGGCGTACGACCCCGCCGCGGCCCGCGCGCTGCTGGACCGCTTCGGCTACCGGGACCGCGACGGCGACGGCTACCGCGAGGCGCCCGACGGCTCGCCGCTCGTGCTCGAGCGCTGGTCGGTGCCGACCTCCGCGCAGCGGCAGTCCGACGAGCTCTGGAAGAAGAACCTCGACGCGATCGGCCTCAGGGTCGAGTTCCGCAAGGACAAGCTGCCCGAGCTTCGCAAGATGGCGCGCGCCGGCAGGATCCCGTTCGCCTCCGACGGGTGGAACGCCGACTACCCGGACGCCGAGAATTTCATGCAGTTGCTGTACGGTCCCAACGCCGGCCAGGAAAACCAGTCGCGGTTCAGGCTGTCCGAGTACGACCGCCTGTACGAGCAGGCGCGCAGGCTGCCCGACGGCCCCGAGCGCACCGCGATCTTCGGGAAGATGCAGGCGCTCGTCGTCGCGTACGCGCCGATGCGCTTCACGCAGCACATCGTCGAGGACCACGCGTGGCGCGCGCGCGTGAAGAACTACCGCGCGCATCCGATCCGCCAGTTCTCGTTCCGCTACTACGACGTCGACCCCGGCGTTCCGGCGGCGACGAAGTAGCGGCGCCGGCGCGTCAGCGGCCGCCGCGCAGCCGCTCGCGCGCGCGGCGCACGATCGCCGCGTCGTCGTCCTCGCCGTAGCCGGCGTCCACCGTGTCGGCGAACGCGCGGCGCGCCGCCTGGGCGAACGCCGCGTCGGCGCGCACGCGCGCGGCGACGTCGCAGGCGATGCCGACGTCCTTCGCGAGGATCCGGGCCGCGGCCCGCGGAAACCAGTCGCCGTCGAGCGCGCGCGGCACGCGGTCGCCGAAGATCCAGCTCGCGCCCGAGCTCGCCATGATCACGTCGGCGGTCCCGCGCAGGTCGAGGCCCAGCGCCTGGGCGAGCGCGAGCGCCTCGGCCGCCGAGGCGAGGTTCGCGGCCGCGAGCAGGTTGTTCACGATCTTCGTGGCCGCGGCGTCGCCGACGCGGTCCGAGATCTCGAACGCGCGCCCGGCGATCGCCGCGAACACGCCGGCGCAACGTTCGCGCGCCCACGCCGGGCCGGACACCATGATCGTCATCGTGCCGTTCGCGGCCCGGGCGGGGCCGCCGGAAACGGGCGTGTCGAGGACGGTCACGCCGGCCTGCGCGAGGCGCGCCGGCAGCCCGCGCACGTAGTCGGGATCGACCGTCGACGCGACGAGCACGGTGCGGCCTTCGGCGCCCGAGCGCGCGATCCCGTCCGCGGCGAACAGCACGTCGTCGATCTGCGCGGCGTCGACGACGATCACGACGACGATGGCCGCCGCGCGCGCGACCTGTGCGGGCGAGCCGGCCACGGCGGCGCCGGCCGCGGCGGCGCGGGCATCGGCCTCGGGCCGGATGTCGCGGGCGACGACCCGGAAGCCGTTGCGCACCAGCGACGCGACGATGCCGAGCCCCATCGCGCCCGGGCCGATCACGCCGACGACGTCGCGGGCGTCCTGCGCGGCGCTCAACGGCGGGCCTTTCGCGCGACGGCTACTTCGCCGGCCCCGGCACCATCAGCGGCGCGCAGTTCTGCAGGCGCCACGCGGTGCCCTCGCGGATGTAGAGCAGGCCCTCGGGCATCGTCGGCGAGCCGCCGCCGCCGCGGATCTCGAGGAGGCCGTTCGTGTAGCGGACGCCCGAGGCGGCGGGCACCTTCTGCAGGTTCACCCGCTCGCCCTCGGGCGTCAGCACCCGGACCTCGTCGGGCAGGAAGCGGATCACGAGGCGCTGTCCCTCGAGCTGGCAGGCGATCGTGTCCTGCGACGGTACGTCGGGCTGCTTCTCCGGCGCGGCGCATCCGGCCGCGAGGAGGGCCGCGGCGACGGCCGTCGCGGCGTCGCGCAGGATCGGGGGACACCGTTGCATCGGGAACTCCGTGGGCGAGCGACGGCGTAGGGTAGCGCAAACCCGCGCCCGCCGCGAACCCGGGAGGCGCGTCGACCGCGTCAGCAGTCGGGCACCGACAACGCGACGCCGCCGAGCGACGCCTGCTTGTACTGGCCCGCGAGCGACCGCGCCGCCTCGAGCATCGAGCGCGCCACGGCGTCGAGCGCGACGCGGGGCTCGGGCTCGCGCACGGCCGTCGCGGCGGCCGCCCAGGCGCGCGCCGCGGCGAGTCCGTTGCGCTCGATGCACGGCGACTCGATGCGCCCGCCGGCGGGGTCGCAGGCGAGGCCGCGGTGGGGCTCGAGGGCGAGCTCGGCGGCGTAGAGCGCCTGTGCGGGCGTCGCGCCGGCCGTCGCCGCGCACCCGGCGGCCGCCATCGCGGCAGCCACGCCGACCTCGCCCTGGCAGCCGACCTGTCGCAGGCCCTGCCGGCGCAGCAGCGCGCCGATCGTGCCTGCCGTCGCGAGGAACTCGATCGCGTCGTCGTCGCGCGGCACCGCCCGCGACGCGAGCGCGTGCCTGAGCAGTGCGGCGACGATGCCGGCGGCGCCGCTCGACGGCGCGGCGACGACGCCGGATCCGGCGGCGTTCTCCTCCGCGGCGGCGAGCGCCCACGCGCGGCACCACTGGGCGGCGGTTCCGCCGTCGTCGCCGGGCACCTGCGCCGCCGCCGCCCGCAGGCGTCCGCCCGGCAGCGTCCCGGCGCGCAGGAGCCCGCGGTCGATCGACGCGAGCATCGCGTCGCGGATCGCGAGGAGGCGCGCGCGCACCTCGCCCGGGCTCGCGATCGCGCCTTCGTTCGCGAGCGCGACGAACGCGATCCTGCGTCCCCCCGCGGCCCTGCACGCGCGGACCAGCGCGTCGGCGGAGGGCTCGCATTCGTAGGGGACGCGCGGCGCGATGCGCTCGCGCGGCGACTCGCCGGGCGCGACGACCACGTCGTCGCCGAGCGACAGGTAGACGCGGTCGGCGACCGGCGCGCCGTCCCGGCCGAACGCCGCGAAGCGCATCGCGCTGCCTTCGTAGCCGAACGCGCGGTCGACGCGAAATCCGATGTCGGCGGACGGATCGAACCCGATCGCGTGGCGGCCGTCGAGACGGACGGTCCGGCGCAGCGACGCCGCGGAGAGCGTCCTCGCGAACGCCGCCGCGTCGCACTGCGCGCGGTCGATGCTCTCGAGACCCGCGACGATCGCCCCGTCGGCGCCGGTCTCGCGACCGACGCACGCGGTCCCGCCGTAGAGCTCGACGGCGAGCCGCGCGACGGAGCCGAGCTGCCCGGCCGCCGCGAGCTCGTGCACGAACCGGCGGGCGGCGATCCAGGGGCCCGCCGTGTGGACCGAAGACGGCCCGGGGCCGGGCCGCAGGACCGTGAACAAGCTCTGGTACGCCATGCCGGTGCGCCCCCGGGGTCGCGCGGCTTCGCGCGCCGCGCCCGTTCCTGTCGAACCGACGAGTATGGAGACGGCGGCCCGGACGTGCGGCGGGCGGCCGAAGGCCGGCGAATTCCGGCCGCCGAACGGTCGAATCCGGTGGCCGGACGGCCGGTCAGGTCTCGCCGGCGGGCAGCGGCGTGCGCGCGTGCCGTGCGCCGGCGGGCGCCGCGAAGCGCACGCGCTCCGGGTACGAGAGCACGTCCGCGGGGCCGGCGAGGCGGATCGCGCGCTGCGTGCGCTGCCACCACGCCGCTTCCAGGAGGTCCGCGTGGTGGCGGACGAAAGCCTCGCGGTTGCGCGGGTCGGTGAGCAGGAACGTCGCGAATTCCTCGGGGAACACGTCGCGCGGCCCGACGCGGTACCAGACGTCGTCCGACATCTCGTCGTGGCCGGGCGGCGGCGGCGGGATCTCGCGGAACGCGCAGTCGACCATGTACTCGATCTCGTCGTAGTCGTAGAACACGACGCGGCCGTAGCGCGTGACGCCGAAGTTCTTGAACAGCAGGTCGCCGGCGAAGATGTTGACGGCGGCGAGCTCGCGGATCGCGTTGCCGTACTCGGCGATCGCGTGCTCGCGCGCCGCGTCGCCGACGGTCTCGAGCACGAGGTTGAGCGGGCGCATCCGGCGCTCGATGTACATGTGGCGGATCAGCACCCAGTCGCCCTCGACCTCGACCTGCGAGGGGGCGAGCGACTGGAGCTCCTCGACGAGCCCCGGCGCGAAGCGCGCGCGCGGCAGCGTGACGTCCGAGTACTCGAGGATGTCGGTCATGCGCCCCGCGCGGTCGTGGTGCTTGACCAGCGCGTACTTCTGCTTGACGCGCGCGCGGTCGGTGTCCTTCGACGCCGCGATCCGGTCCTTGATGATCTTGAACACGTACGGGTAGGAAGGCAGCGTGAACACCGCCATCACGAGGCCGCGGATGCCCGGCGCGTTCTCGAAGCGGTCGGTCGAGTGCCGCAGGTGCTGCAGGAAGTCGCGGAAGAACAGCGTCTTCCCGTGCTTCTGCAGGCCGACGATCGTGTAGAGCTCGGCGGCGGTCTTGTCCGGCAGGATCGCGCGCAGGAACTCGATCGTCGCGGAGGGCACCTCCATGTCGACGAGGAAGTACGCGCGGTTCGCCGAGAACAGCAGCGCGAGCTCCACCGGGTCGGCGAGCAGCGCGTCGACGTAGAGCTCGCCGTCCGGCGCGTGGCGGATCGCGACGGCGAACGGGTGGATCTGCACGCCGTTGACGACGCGCCCGACGACGTAGGCCGCCCGGTTGCGGAAGAACAGGCTCGACAGCACCTGGATCTGGAAGTTGGCCTCGAGCTTGAGCGGGCGCGGCAGCCGCTGGCGGAACGCGCGGAGCACGTTCACGAGGTCGCGGCGGAAGTCGGCGAACCGGCGCTCGAGCCGGAAGTCGAGGACGAGGTCGATGACGGCGGCGCGCAGTCCCCGTTCGCGCGGGTAGTACGACCGGTAGGCCGGGAGGTCGGCGTCGAGGTACTCGGTCGCGACCGCCGGCCGGACGAACAGCGCGCGATTGTGGAAGTAGCTGCGGTGCAGGAGCTTGCACGAGACCGTGTTGAAGAAGGTTTCGGCGCACTCGGGCTGCCGGTGCTCGGCGAGCTTCGCGACGTACTGGCGCTTGACGCGCGCCCACAGCGCCTCCGCGCCGCCGCCCTCGACGCCCTCGCCGCGGAATTCGCGGCGGATGCGCTCCGCGGTCTCGGCGACGCGCCGGTCGTAGAAGTCGATGCGGTCGCGTGCGACGTGGCCGATCGCGAGGAAGTGGGCGGCCTCGAAGTGGCGCTTCGCCGCGCGCGCGCACTCGCGGAACAGCGCGTAGTGCTTGTCGAAGCCCTCGAGCACCGCCTGCGCGATCGCCTGCGCGGCGTCGTCGCGGAGCGCGTCGGAGGGGTCCGGCGCCAGCGCGTGGGCGGGTGTCGTCACGGCGCGCACCCGGCGCGCGCGGCGGCGATTGCGGGGTCGGGGCCGGCGGCCCGGGGAAGCGGGACTTCGAGCGGAGGCATCGGCGGCGCGCGGGGGATGTTGCGGGGCATCATACTCCGGCGCGACCCGGGCGCCGCGCCGGTGCCGGCGCTATCATCGCGCAATGATCCCGCACGCCGCCGCCGTGCTCGTCCTGTCCGCCGTCGCCGCGGCGGCGCAGGGGCAGGCGCCGGTGTTCAAGTGCGTCGACGCCGCGGGTCGCACGACCTACCAGCAGGAGCCGTGCGCGCGGAACGCGAAGGGCGCGCCGATCGAGCTCACGCCCGACAACGGGCGCACGCAGGAGCCCGCTGCGCTCGAGGAGCAGTGGGCGGCCGCCGCGAAGGCGGGGCAGGTGATGGCGGGCATGCCCAGGCGCCACGTGCGCGGCGCCGTCGGCACGCCGACCGAGGTGCGCGCGGGGACGGCCGCCGAGCGCGCGAGCGAGGTCTGGATCTATCGCAATCCGGGCGGCGGGCGGCGCATCGGCTTCCTCGACGGTCGCGTCGTCTGGGAGCGCGGCGACGACGCGTCCTCCGAGCCGCCGGCGGCGGACGAGGCGGCGGACACTGCGGCGCGCCGCGGCGCCGGTCGGTAGGCGGAACCGGCGGTCCGCCGCGACACGATCAGTTGTCGAATCCCTTGATCGCCTCGTTGTACTCGGCGACGCCCGCGTTGATCTCGTCGACGGTCGCCTTCGCCTTCGCGGCCTGCGCGTCGATCGCGGCGTTGCGCTCGTTGAGGTAGGTCTTCAGGCAGTCCATGTAGGTCTTGAAGTCGGCCTGCCAGCGGCGCAGCTTCGGCTGCGGCGCGACGCGGCCCGGGAACTCGGGCTTCGCGCAGCTGTGCGACGGGACGGCGGGCGCAGGCGTCGCCTGCCCGAGCGAGGGCAGCGGCGCGGCTGCGAGGACGGCGGCGAGGAACGCGGCGGCGGGTTTCACGGTGTCGGAAGCTCCATGAGCGGCGGTGCGCGATTGTAGCGCCGCTCCCCCGGGCCCGCCGGCGGACCGTTCGCGCGGGCTACTTCCGCCCCGAGAACAGGATGTCGAGCGCGGTCGCTCCCATCTCGATCGCGGCGAGGATCGCGTCGGCCGCCTGCGCCGGGCGCGTGTCGTCGGCGAGCGTCCGGTTGAGGCGCTCCGCGGCGAGGAGGCCCTCGGCCAGCGCCGCGGGATCGATCTCGTGGCGGCGCGCCTCGGCGGCAGTGAGCGCGTCGACGGTGCGCGAGAGCGCATCCGGGTCGAGCACCGCCACGGGCGCCCGGCAGTAGCGGCAGGCGGTGTCGGCGGCGAGGTCGATCGCGGCGCCGCAGCCGCTGCAGCGGACGGTTCCCACGGTGCGGCGCAGGCGCTCGATCTCGGCCGGCGGGAGCGGGCGCACGAAGCTCTTCTCGAGCAGGAATTGCGCGAACGGCGTGTAGCGGCCGTGGCCGCGCTCGCAGCGGAAGTACGAGAACCGCGTCGAGCGCTGCAGGTCGCGCGTCAGCGCGAGCGTGCCCGAGCAGCGCGGGCAGGCGAGCCGCGCGGGCTGCGCGTGCTTGGGCTCGCCCTCGGCGTCGCGGATCGCCTTGAGCAGCGCGAGCGTCGCGCCCGGCGTGAGCTGCAGGCTCTCGTAGCCGTCGAACCACAGCGCGCGGCAGCCCGCGCACACGTCGATCGTCGTGACGCCGGTCGGCTTGCGCTCGAGCCGGTGGATCGCCATCGCCAGTCCGCAGGACGGGCAGGGCGTCGAGAGCGACGAAGATGCGGTCGGGGCGTCCATTCCGATACGATAGCGGATCGCCGCGCCGAAGTTCGCGGCGTCGTGAACCCCGACCCGTGCGCAGGCTCCACGAATGGAAGGCGGATGCGGTGCGCGTCGCTCTCGCGGCGGCGTCGCTCGCGCTCTTCGCGTGCGGGCCGGCGCCGCCCCCGCCGCCCCTGTCCGAGCCCGCGCCGGCCCCGGCACCGCCTCCGCCTCCATTGCCGCCGGCCCCGCCGCCGGTCGCGTTGCCGGACATGAACCTGCCGCCCGGCCCGATCTACGCGTGCGCGTCAGCGGCCGCACGCGAGCCGATCGTGCTCGCCCCGGGCGTCGAGTCGCTGTGCCGCAGGCATCCGGAGATGGGACCCTGCCAGTTCGAGCGCGACGCGTGCCGCGCGCGCGGCGGGCGCGTCTACACGTCGGCGGGAGAGGAAGTCACCGCGGAAGTCGAGCGGATCTACGACGAGCGCGTGCGTCGCGTGCGCTTCCAGGCGGACGCGGACCCGAAGAAGCGCTGAGTCGGTCTCGCGGCCTCCTTGCACGCGCGGCGCGATCCGCGACGCCGAGCGTCGGCCGCGGCCGACACTCGCAATCATGCGCGTCGATCCCCGCGCGAAGCGCGGGGCGCTCGACGAGGCGGAGCAGGGGCCCCGCGCCTTGCGCGGGGATGCGACCCGAGTCGGGCGCAGGGCCGGCGAACGCGGCGCCGCGGATCGGCGCGGCGGTCCACCGCCGGCCCCTCGCCGCGCAGCTCGGTCTCGCGGCCTCCTTGCACGCGCGGCGCGATCCGCGACGCCGAGCGTCGGCCGCGGCCGACACTCGCAATCATGCGCGTCGATCCCCGCGCGAAGCGCGGGGCCCCTCGCCGCGCAGCTCGGTCGGCTACGGCTGCGCCACCGCGAAGGTGTCGCACTGGCGCGGATCGCCGCTCGCAAGGCCTGCCTTGAACCAGCGCATCCGCTGCTCGGCGGTGCCGTGGTTCATCGCGTCGGGCACGACGTAGCCCTGCGTCCGCTTCATGATCGTGTCGTCGCCCACCGCGCCGGCGGCGCGCAGCCCTTCCTCGAGATCGCCGGGCTCGAGCAGGTTGCGCTTCTGCGCGAAGTGTCCCCAGACGCCGGCGTAGCAGTCGGCCTGCAGCTCGAGGCGGATCGACAGCGCGTTGCGGCGGCGCTCGTCGAGCCGCTGCGCCTGGCGGTCGTACTGCTCCATCGTGCCGGTCATGTTCTGCACGTGATGGCCGACCTCGTGCGCGATCACGTAGGCCTGCGCGAAGTCGCCGGGCGCGCCGAAGCGGCGCGAGAGCTCGTCGAAGAAGCTCGTGTCGAGGTAGACGCGCCCGTCGGCCGGGCAGTAGAACGGGCCTGCCGCGGCGCTCGACACGCCGCAGCCCGAGCGCACCGCGCCCGTGTAGAGCGTGAGCGTCGTCGGCGGATAGCGCTTCCGGTACATCGCCTCGAACAGCGCGCCCCACACGTCCTCGGTGTCGCCGACGACGCTCGCGGCGAACTCCTTGCGCATGCCCGGCGCAGGCGTGCCCGAGCGCGGACCCGTCGCGGCGGCCGTGTCCGGCGTCGACGGCGGGGCGCTCTGCGGGACGGGCGCCGACACGTCCGGTCCCGCCATGCCGAGGAACTGCATCGGGTTGATGCCGAAGACGAGGGACAGGATCAACAGCAGGATCAGCGTGCCGCCGCCGAGCTTCATGCCGCCGCCGAGCGGGAGCCTGCCGCCGCTGCCGGGCGCGCCGCCCCGGTCCTCGACGTTCTCGCTGCGTCGCATGTCGCCCCAGCGCATCGTTCGCTCCCCGGCCGTCACGTGAGGAACCGGCGGCCGCCTTGCGGCGCGCCGGTCCGTGACCGCATTATAGGCTTCGCGTCCTCGCGCGCGCCGTCACTTCGCCGCGGCGATCGCGCCCTCGAGGTTGACGTACTCCTGGCACGAGCGCCCGGGACACAGGTCCCCGAGGATCGCGAGCTGTTCGCGCGCCTTCGCCTTGTCGCCCACGGCGAGGTAGGCCTCGCCGAGGTTCTCGTGCGCGCTCCGGTGCGTCGGGTCGAGGCGCAGCGCCCGCCGGAAGTGCGCGAACGCGAGGTCGAGCTTGTCGAGCCTCCGGTACGCGTACCCGAGCCCGTTGTGGAAGTCCGGGTTGTCGGGCTCGGCCCTGAGCGCCGCCTGGAAGTTGTCGGCCGCGCGCTGCCAGTCGCCGTCGCGGAGCGCCTCGACCGCGACCTCGGCGTCGGCGTTGGGCACCGGCATCGGCGTGGTCACGCCGTAGCCGGCGCGAACGAGCGAGGGCCACGCGAGGACCGCGGCGAGCGCGACGGCGGCGAGCGTGCGGGCGGCGGCCATCGCTAGCGGGACGCCGCGACGACCTTGCCGCGCCCCTGACCGGTCTCCATCTCCCGCTCGGCGTCGACGACCTCGAGCGCGCCGCGCGGGTTGCCCAGCGTCATGCGATGGGCTTCCAGCATCGCGGCGAGCCCCGCGTCGGCTCCGGCAACGGCGCGCCGGTCGATCGCGGTCGATTCGGCTTCCCGCGACGCCGCCGGGCCCGGTAGCCGCTGGCGTTCGCCGCCAGCGCGCCGCGCAGTGCCGCCGCTCCTGCGGCGATTTCAGGCTCCCTCCGCGACCGCGCGCTCTGCGTCCGCACCCGCGATGGCGCCATCGGTTCAGGCGTCACCGGCTTCCTCTCCGGGCGAGGGTCCGGGGCGAAGCGACGGCTTTGCTTCATGCGGCGGATGCGGGACCGGGGTACCAGCGCGGATCGCGCTTCTCGATGAAGCTCTGCAGACCCTCGGCGGCCTCCGGGGTCGTGCGCTTCGCGGCATGCTCCGAGACGAGGCGCGTGAATTCCGCCTCGCCGACGAGCGCGCCGGCCGCCATCATGGCGCTGCGCTTGCTGAGCGCGACGGCGTCCGGCGCCGCCTTGAGCAGGCCGTCGATGACGGGTCCGGCCGTGGCGTCGAGCGCGCCGGGCTCGCAGAGTTCGTGCACCAGGCCGAGCGACAGCGCGCGCTTCGCGTCGAAGCGCTCGCAGGTGAGCGCGTAGCGGCGCACCTGTCGCAGTCCGATCGCCGTGTTCAATTGCGGAAAGATCACGGTCGCGGCTATGCCCCAGCGCGCTTCCGTGATGGCGAACGTCGCCGTGTGTTCGGCGATGACGACATCGCACGAGGCCACGATGCCGGTGCCGCCGCCGACGCACGCGCCTTGCACGAGCGCGACGGTCGGCTTGCCCATCTCGTTCAATCCCCGCATCGCAGCGGCGGTTTTCCGGGACGTCGCGAGATTGGCGGCCGCATCCATCCGCCCGATTTCCTGCAGCCATTTCAGGTCCGCGCCGGCCTGGAAGTGGCGGCCCCTGCCGCGGATGACGATCACGCGCACGGCGCGATCGTCGGCGAGCGCAGGGAAGATGTCGAGCAGCGCCTGAACGACTTCGGCGTTGTAGGCGTTGTTGACCTCGGGCCGGTTGAGAGTGACGGTCGCCACGCCTCGCCGATCGGTTTCACACAGCACGACGGGATCGCTCAAGGTTCCCCCTCCCGGAATTTCGGTGCCAGTCGGTTGCCGCAGGCATCATCGTACCGCCCGCGGCGGGATCCGGGAACGTCGGAAAGACCTCTCGCCCCCCGGCTGCCGTGACCTGTCGTCAGAGGAGCGCGATGCGAAGGGCATGAGCAATAAAAGAGCGCACGTCGGCGACCGGCGATCTCGACGCGGCCTGCGAGCCGGCGCGGCGCGAGGAACGCGGCGGCGGTGCCGCCGGTCGGCGCCGCCGATGGCAAGGCTCCGGAACAGGTGATCGGTTGCGCCGGGGCCCGCGGGCGCGGGCCGGGCGAGAACGGAAACCGCGTGCGCGTGACCGCGACGCCGGCCCGGGGCTCGCTACCGTCGATCGACCGGAACCCGCGCCGTGGCGCCGACCTGGCGGGCAGGCACGACGACGACCTTGCCGCGACCGTGACCGGTCTCCATCTCCCGCTCGGCGTCGACGACTTCCGCGAGCCCGATCGTCGCGCGGACGTGCGGCGCGAGCGCGCCGGCTTCGGCGAGCTTCGCGAGCCGGCGCCACGCCGCGGCGCCCGGCTTCAGCACGAACGCGACGACGCGCTGGCGCCCCGCGAGCCGCGCCGCGAGCTTCTCGGCGAGCGTCCTCGCCACCGACGCCGCGTCGGGGCTCGTGTTCACCCAGACGCCGTCGGGGACGAGCGCGTGGCGGCAGCCGCGCCAGCTCGTGTGGCCGGTCGTATCGAAGATCACGTCGAACGGCGTCGCCGCGGTCCGCCAGTCCTCGCGCGTGTAGTCGAGCGCCTCGTCGGCGCCCAGGGCGCGCACGAACTCGACGTTGGACGGCCCGCAGACGGCCGTCACGTGCGCGCCGACGTGCTTCGCGTACCGGACCGCGTAGTGACCGACGCCGCCCGCCGCACCGTTGACGAGCACGCGCATGCCGGAGGCGAGCCGCGCCTCGTCGGCGAGCGCCTGCACGGCCGTGCCGCCCGCGACCGGCAGCGCGGCGGCATGCTCGTCGTCGAGCGACTCCGGCGTCGTCGCGATCTCGCCCGGCGTCGCGCAGACGAACTCGGCGAACGTGCCGGCGCGCCTGAACGGCGAGACCATGCCGAACACGCGCGCGCCCGGATAGTACCCGCCGACCTCGCCGCCGCCCGTGCCGACGACCTCGCCGGCGAAGTCGACGCCGGTGCCGCGCGGCGGCCGCTCGAACATCGGCAGGAGCCTCGTGTGGCCGGCGCGGATCTTCGCGTCGAGCGGGTTGAGGCTCGCGGCGCGCACGCGCACCTTGAGCTCGCCCGCGCGCGGCACGGGCTCGTCGATCTCGACGAGCTCGAGCACGTCGGGCGGCCCGTAGCGGTCGTAGCGCAGCGCTCGCATCGCGGAGGGGAGAGGGAGGCGGCCGGAGCCGCCGGGCGCCGCGGCCCGGTCAGGCCTTGAGCGCGCGGTAGAGGATCGGCAGGCTCACGTCCATCCGGTAGTCGATCGACGAGTGGGTGTCGTCGAACTCCTCGTAGACGTGCGCGATGCCGCGCCGCGCGAGCTCGAGCGAGAGCATGCGCGCGCCGTAGTGCAGGTGGTACTGGTCGCGCCACCCGCAGTCGACGTAGATCGCCTTCAGCGACTTGAGCGCGGCAACGTGCCGGCGGACCATCTCGACCGGGTCGTTCTCCTTCCAGCGCCGCCAGCGCGCCGGGATCAGCTCGCCGGTCTCGAGGTTCACCGGCATCCGGAAGCCGAGCGGATCGCGCGGGTGCGGGTCGTAGGTCGCCGCCATCGCGACCATCATCAGCGCGTGGACCTCGGCGTCGGTGAGCTTCTCCTTCGCCCACATCGCGTCGAGGAAGCGGCGGATGCGCCCGTCGTCGCGGCCGTCGGCCGAGCGCCGTGCGTCGCGCGCCGTGTCGACGCGCCCGGCCTTGCGCTTCGGCTGGCGATGGCGGTCGAGCTCGTTCAGCGTGCGCGGCAGGTCGGTGTAGTAGCAGAACTCGAACATCGCGTCGCCCGAGTGGTCGGCGACCGCGCCCCAGACGTCGGCGTGGCGCATCCCGTGCACGATCGCGCCGTAACCGCCGGACGACTTGCCGAAGCAGCCGCGGTGGTCGCGCGAGGCGAGCGTGCGGAACTCGCGGTCGACGAGCGGCACGAGCTCGCGCGTCAGGTAGTCGGCGTAGCGGCCGACCGCGGGCGAGTTCACGTACTGGTTGCCGCCCAGGCTCGTGAAGCAGTCGGGGAACACGACGATGCACGGGCCCATCCTGCGGTCGTGCACGAGCCGGGCGACGCGCTCGGGGACGTTTTCGTCGAACGGGCGCCAGTTCACGTGCGCGAGGCCGGACCCGGTGAACCCCACGAGGTCGAACAGGACCGGGTAGCGCTTTCCCCGGCTCGACGACAGCCCGCGCACGACGCCGGTGTCGTAGCCGGGCGGCAGCCAGACCGGCAGCCGGCGCACGTGCGGGTCGCCCAGCGGATTGCCGGCGAGCACGCGCGAGTGGTGCTCGATCACGACGAGCCGGCCGGAGGGCGCGGCGTGGACTTTTCGGGCCATGGCGAGGGTCTCGGGGCGCGCGGCGCGCGGGCGTCGGGATTGTGACGACCGGCGACGCGGCGCGCAATTGCCCCGGCGCGGCCGGTCGTGGAGGCCGGCGCCGCGACGGCCCGGGGTCAGGCGAGCATCGTGCCGCGGCAGCGGCGCGCGCCGCAGCGGCACGAGTACGCCTTGCGCAGGCGCGGCCCCACCTTGCCGTCGATCGCGAGCCGGTAGTCGTACGAGAGCTCCTCGCCGGGCCGGATCGCGCGCCGCGCGGCGACGAACACGCGCCCGCGCTCGTCCTCGTAGGTCTCGCAGTTCGGCGCGCACGAATGGTTGATCCAGCGCGCCGCGTTGCCGGCGATCGCCGCGTCGATGACGCGCCCGTCGTCGAGCGAGAACAGGAACGTGTGGTACGGATCGTCGTCGTCGGAGGCCGGCTGCCCGCAGGCCTCTTCCCAGCTCATCCGCTTGCCGCGGTACTCGATCACGGTCTCCCCCTTGCGGATCGCGCGGGCGGCGAACACGCCGCGGCCGTGGATCGGGGATCCGAGGACGCGCCAGGCGCGGGGGGGCTTGCGGGGGGAGGGCGTCATCGTGGAAGGGCGCGCGGCGGCGCACGCGCGAAGTCGAACGCGAACGCCGCGATTCTATCAAACGCGGGCGGCCGCATGCGCGCGGGCGAGCTGCCCGAGCGCCGCGCGCAAGCTCGCATGCGCGCCCAGCGCGCGCTGGAACGCGTACTCGTCGCGCGCCTTCGCGCGGAGGATCGCGGCGACGCCCACGCGCGCCGCGCGCGGCCAGGCCGCGATCGACGGCAATTGCGCGATGAGCGGCGCCCACGCCCGCCAGACCCGGCGCTCCGGATCGCGCGCGGGAGCGCGCCGGCCGAGCAGCCGCTCGGTCTCGGCGAGCGCGGCGCGCTCGGCTTTCGCGACGTTCCCGCGGCCGCGCGCGACGAGCCAGGCCGACGCGCGCTCGGCGAGCTCGCCCGGGTCGGGCGGCGTCGCGCCCGGGACCACGTCGAGCGCGAGGTCGCTCGCCGTGAACCGGCGCAGCACGGCGATCGGCGCGCGGTAGCCGCGCTCGGCGGCGATCCGCGCGGCCTCGCGCTCGGCGAGCGCGCGCACGCGCGCGACGACCGGGCGGAAGCCCAGCCGCCAGTAGAACCAGAACGCGCCCGACTCGAGGCCCTCGCGGCTGTCCTGGCCGTACTGCGAGGGCTCGACGATGAAGCGCTCGACGCGGAAGCGCTGGCGGTAGGCGCGGAGCACCTGCGCGAACAGCCAGGCCGACTCGCCGCCGCGAAACGCCGGGAACACGTTGACGCCGATCCGGCAGGCGCCCGCGAACGGCCAGCCGCCGCCGTAGGCGACCGGCACGGCGTTGCGGAACAGCACGAACCCGACGTGCGCGTCGAGCGGCCCGCGCCGCCCGGCGGCGGGCGCGTGCAGCGCGATGGCGAGGCCCCGCCCGAGGCGGTGATACTCGGTGTCGCGCGCGCACGTCGTCGCGATCGCGTCGGTCTCGCGGCCGAGCGCCGCGAGCGTGCCGCGGCTCGCGTCGACGATCGCCTCGCGCTCGCGCAGCGGGAGCGACCGCGCGCGCGGCAGCGGGACGTCGATCGCGGCGGCGAGGTCGACGTCGCGCTTCAGCCGGTCGACGAGGAACGTCGGCTCGCCGGGGCCGCGCAGGAAGGTGCGCGAGAGCGCGGATCCGCCCGGGGCGAGCGTCACCCACGCGCCGACCGACTCGTACGCCTGCTCGCGCACGGCCTCCGGCGCCGCGATCGCGTCGAACGCGCGGACGAGCCACGCGAGACGGTCGCCGGGTCCGGCGAACGCGTCGACGATCCCGTCGCCGTCGAGGTGCCCGCCGCCGGCGATCTCGGCCTGCAGCGGCGGAAGCGCCGCGGCCAGCGACTCGGCGAGCGGGACCGGCTCGTCCTCGATCGCGTCGAGCGTCGCGGCGCCCGGGTGCCGGTCGACGAGCCAGCGCGCGATCGCGAGCCCGAACGCGGCGCGCACCGGCGTCCACGCGGCGCCGGTCTGCTCGAGGGCCCGCCGGTCGGCGCCGCGGGCGCGGGCGGACGCCTCGCGCAGCGCGCCGGCGACGCGCTCGAGCTCGCGTCCCGCGGCGGCGTGCTCGTCGCGCGTGGCCGGGTGCGCGAGCACGAACAGCATCAGGTCGTGATAGTCGAGGAGCGCGTGCGCGTCGGCGAATCCGCGCCGGCGCGCGAGCGCGAGCGCCGCCCGGCGCTCGCCCGCGAGGCCGGGGCCGAACCGCGAGAGCGTCGACCGGAGCCCGAGCACCGCGGCGGCGTCGAGCGGCCCGGGCGGCGGCGGCATCGGAGCGCTCCGGCGCCTACTTCGCCGGCGCGACGCCCAGCGCGCGCCGCGCTTCGCCCAGCGTCGCGAACGAGAGCTTCCCGCCCGGCCCGTCGATCTTCCAGCCGGCGAGGCTCGTCGAATCGGGGATGCGCGGGCGCTTCGCCGGGTAGCTCGCGCGCCCCGTGTAACGGTGCGCGTGCCCGCGCGCGGTCACCGTGCCGTCGGGCTGCGCGATCCGGAACGTGAACGTGAGGTCGTAGGTGAACTCGCGCCGGCCCGCAGGCGTCACGCTCCCCTCGACGGTCCACGGCGGACCGTAGTAGGACGCCATCGTCGGCGTGTTGGCGGCGAGGATGCGCTCGCCGACCGCGCGCACGCGCGTCGCCTTCGGGACGACGCCGGGTCCTTTCGGAAGCGCGAGCTGCAGCAGCGAGGCGACCTCCTGCGCGGCGAGCAGCGGGTCGTTCAGGAGCTCGACGCCCTCGCCGGGCAGCGACCGGTCGCTCTTCACGCCGAGGAACTCGCCGTCGATCAGCATCGCGTCCGCGCGGCCGCGCCGGTAGCGGCTGTCTTCCTCGAGGCTCACCTTGAGATCCCGGCCCGCGCCGACGGTCACCGAGTAGCGCGACCGGACCTCGCCCTGGGCGAGCTCGATCGTCATCGTCGCGAACTCGAACCACGGCCCGTCGAGGCACAGCGCGCCGGCGGGCGGCGGGCCGCACTCCGCCGAGAGCGCGGCCCCCCGCGCCGCCGGGAGCGCCGCCAGCGCGGCGAGGCCGAGCAGTGCCGCCGCGAGGCGAACGAACCGGTTCATGGGACGCGACGTTACCACGGCCGCCGCGGTCACGGCCGCGGCGCCGCGAGGATCGCGAGCAGGAGCGGCGTCGTGATCGCGGCGAGCGCGGTCGACACGACGAGGCTCGCGGCGACCGGCCCTTCGAGCGTCCGGAACTGCCGCGCCATCAGGTAGACGTTCGCACCCACCGGCAGCGCGGCGAGCAGCACGACGGCGACCGTCTCGCCCGGCCGGAGACCCGCGATCCGCGCGATCGCCCAGACCGCCGCCGGCTGGACGACGAGCTTGATCGCGGCGATCGCGGCGCTCACGCGCCAAGCCGCCCGGACCGCGTGCTCGCCCAGCCCCATGCCGAGCGCGATCAGCGACAGCGGGACGGCGGCCTGCGCGACCAGCGCGAGCGTCCGGTCGAGCCACGCGGGCAGCGCGAGGCCGGCGAACCCGAACAGCGTGCCGGCGAGGATGCTCGCGACGATCGGGTTCGCGATCACGCCCTTCGCGGTCGCGGCGAAGCGCGCGGCCGACAGCGTGCTGTGCCGCGCCCACTCGACCGACACGGAGACGAGGGTCCACAGCGTGAGCGCGTTGAACACGACGACGAGCGACACGACCGGCATCGCCGGCTCCCCGAGGGTGACCTGGACGAGCGGGACGCCGAGCAGCACGTTGTTCGAGAACACGCCGCCCAGCGCGAACACCGACTGCGCGACCCCGTCGTGCCGGAATGCGACCTTCGAGACCGCGCGCCCGATCGCGAACACGACGAGGCAGCCGCCGAAGTACGCGACCAGCACCCGGGCGTCGACGGGCGGCAGCTTCGAGAAATCGCTCATCAGCCGGAACAGGAGCGCCGGGATCGCGATCGAGAACACGAATCGCGTGAGCGCGTCGGTCGCGGCGGCCGGCCAGCGGCCGCTTCGCGCGAGGCCGAAGCCCAGCGCGATCAGCGCGAAGAGCGGCGCCGTCAGCGCGACGAAGTGGACGAGGGCGGACATCATGGGTGGCGCGGGAGCCCGCGATTGTCGCATCCCGCCGCCCGGCGGCTTGGCGGGGGGGCCGCGGCTCGCATAGACTTCCGGCCACCTCGACTGCGACGAAACGGCGAACGTGGACTACCGGCGCATGCACCACGACGAGCTCGACCTCTCCGAGTGGGACCGGCCGCCGGCGCCCGGCGGGCCGGCGCTGCGCCTCGCGATCTGCAGCACGCCCCGGTCGGGCTCCTACCTGCTGTGCCGCCAGATGATCAACGCCGGCATCGGCCTGCCGACCGAATACTTCCGCGAACGGACCGTGCGGACGCTGGGCGAGCGCTGGGGCGTGCCGCGCCGGGACGACGACGCGTATCTCGACGCGCTCGAGTCCCGCCGCACGACGGGCAACGGCGTCTTCGCGGCGAAGGTGCAGTGGCAGCAGCTCAGGGCCCACCCGCGGGTGCGCGAGCGGCTCCTCGAGCGCGCGGACCTGATCGTGTTCCTCTATCGCCGGGACCTCCTCGCGCAGGCGGTATCCTGGCAGGTCTCGCTCGCCACCGGATTCTGGTCGTTCGACGCGACGCCCGGGCCCAGGGCCCCCGACGTGGACCTCGAGGACCCGCGCCGGACGCTCGCGCTCGCGGCGGAGCTGCGCCGCGAGAACGACGCGTGGAGCGCGCTCGTGGGCGAGCTCCGGCGCAAGGCCCTCGTCGTTCCGTACGAGGCGTTCGTGCAGGATCAGACGGCGCTCCTGCGGCGGATCGCCGCGGACCTCGGGCTCCCCGAAGGGAGCTGGACGCCGCCGCCTCCGGAGGGCCGCGACCATCGCCCGTCCGACGACCTCGACGCGGCCCGCGCCCGGCTCCTTGCGGCCGCGCGCGCAGCCGCGGCGCCGGCGGCGTCGGCGAAGGGCTGAAGCGTCCGCCGCAGGCACGGCGCTTGCGTCCGGCGCCCCACGATGGCCCGCTACCCGCCCGAGTTCGCCGGGACGCCGCTCGGCCGGGCGTTCGAGCACCTGCGCGCGCGGAGCGTGCGCGAGGCGCGCGAGACCGCGACGAACGCCCACGACCTCGCGCTCGCCTGCGACGACGAGGCGGTCGCGGCGTGGGCGGCGCTCGCGCTCGCCCGGGCGGACTACGAGGACGCCGCGTTCGCGTCGTCGATCCGGCGCTCGCTCGACGTGCAGGCGCGCGCGGAGGCGCTCGACGACGCGCGGCTCGGCGTCGAGGCGGCGCTCGCGCTCGGCAGCGGCTTCTGGCGCATCGGCGACACGGAGACGGCGCTGTCGGTCATCGAGAAGGAGATCGACCGGGCCTACCGGCTGGGCGACCGGGAGCTGCTCGCGGCCGTCCACCGGGTGCTCGGCGCGACGCTCTCGGAGATCGGCGGCCACGTGGCGGGCGTCGCGACGCTCGAGCGCGCGTTCGGCTACGCGCTCGAGAGCGGCGTGCCGCGCGCCATCTGCGAGTGCGCGAACTCGCTGGGCGCGGCGATCCACGCGTCGTGCCGCGACGCTGCGCCGGAGGCGAAGGCCGACGCCCTCGCCAACGCCGAGGCGATGATCCGCACCTCGCTCGACGTCGCGACCGAGGAGGGCGACCTGCCGGCGATCGCCGCGGCGGAGTCGAACCTGGGCGCCGTGATCATCGAGGGCGGCGACTGGGTCGAGGGCCGCCTGTGGGCCGCGCGCGCGCTCGAGAAGACGCACGCCTCCGGCGACCTCGCCGCCGAGGGCGAGGCGCTGGCGAGCCTCGCCGAGTGCGACCGCGGGCTCGGCGCGCTCGACGCGGCGCTCGCATCGCTCGAGCAGGCCTACGCGATCGGCGCCACGCAGCAGGCGAGGCCGCTGCTGCGCCGCGTCCACCTGCAGATCTCGCAGACCTTCGAGCGCGCGGGGCGCCTCGCCGAGGCGCTCGCGCACTACAAGCGCCACCACGCGCTCGAGCGGGAGATCGCGGCCGACATCGCCGAGCAGCGCGCGCGCATGTCGGGCCTGCGCCTCGATCGCGAGCGCGCGCGGCGCGAGGCGGAGCGGTTCCGCGCCGAGTCGCGCGAGCTCTCCGACGCGGTCGAGCGCGATCCGTTGACCGGCATCGGCAACCGGCGCGCGCTCGACCGGACGCTCGCGGCGCTGCTCGCGCAGGGGGGCGCACGCTGCGCGCTCGCGCTCGTCGACTGCGACCACTTCAAGGCGGTGAACGACCGGGCGTCCCATCTGGCCGGCGACCGCGTGCTCCAGCGGATCGCCGGCGTGCTCGCGCGCGCGTCGCGGCGCAGCGACCTCGCCGCCCGCTTCGGCGGCGACGAGTTCGCGATCGTCTTCGCCGACGCGCTCGCCGACGAGGCCGCTGGCGTGTGCGAGCGCATCCGCGCGGCGATCGAGGGCTGCGACGACGACGGCGCGCCGCCGGTCACCGTCAGCATCGGCGTCGCGGGGGCCTTCCCCGGCGACACCGTCGACGACCTGATCGCGCGCGCCGACGCGGCGCTCTACCGGGCGAAGGCCGAAGGGCGCAATCGCGTGGCGGTCGGCGGGTAGTCGCGGCGCGCCGCCGCGCGATCAGGCCGCCTTCTGCTGCGGGCGCTGCGCGCCGATGCGGTCGAGCGCGGCCGACACGGCGCGGTCGACCAGCGGCACCGGCTCGACGACGAGCGCCGCGCGCCCGCTCGCGAGCTCGCGGGCGAGCTCCTCGGGCGAGTGGACGAACGCGCGCGAGCGCAACCGGCTCGTGAAGACGTAGCGCGTGCGCATCGGGGAGATCCAGTGCAGGCGCGCGTTCGTGCGGCCCTCCCCGGTCTCGAACGCGAGCCAGGTGCCGAGCACCATGTCGTTGACGAAGTCGTGGACGTTGGTCCCCGGCGCGAGGCCGTTGGAGGCGGCCGGCGCTGCGGGCGCCGCCGCCTCGGCCTCGGCCTCGGCCTTCGCCGCCGCGGGCTTGATCGCCTCCATGTGGAGCCGGTAGAGCCCGTCGAAGAACGCCTTGGTGCGCTCGGCCTCGACGCCGAGCGCCTTGCAGCCGTTGCGCAGGCTCACGACGAGCCCCGGGACGAGCTTCGTCAGGCGCGCCTTCTGCGCCGTGCGCTCCTTCGCCGTGATGCTCCACAGCAGGTCGTCGACCGTCTTCAGCCCGCGCGCGAGCGTCTCGCTGCCGGCGCCCTCGCGCTTGCGCACGTCTCCCAGGTAGTCGGCCCAGATCGTCTCGGCGAACGAGCGCACCTCGAACGGCACCTCGATGCCCCCGAGCTTGTCGCGCACCTGCGCGCGCACGGCCGACCGGTCCGCCTCCTGCTCCTCGATCGCGAGCGCGGCCGCGACATCGGTGCTCGCGGCGGTCTCGGTGCTGCGCGCCTCCGACTCGATGAACGCGGCGAGCCTGCGGTCGGCCTTCGCGAACGCGTCGACGTCGATCTCGAAGCTGTAGCAGAGGTCGTCGATGACCGACGTCGCGGTGCGCTGGAACGCGTCGAAGTAGCGCGCGTCGCCGTTCGCGCCGATCGCCGCCGACGCGAGGTGGTCGAGGAACTGCCGGGTCGGATGCGCGCGGTCCGAGAAGAACGTCCGGTCGAGGAGGCCGACCTTCACGACCGGCACCTGCAGCCGGCCGAAGAGCTCGCGCAGCGACTCCGGGATCGACGGATCGCGGAACACGTAGTCGAACAGGAGCGCGATCACGTCCATCGTGATGCGGTCGGTCTCGTGCTCGAGCTGGTCGGCGACGGCGAGCCGGATGTAGGGCACGAGGTTGCGCGGCACGACCACGCCGTCGCGTTCGCCGTCGCCTGACGGGCCCGCGGCCTCGGCGATCGCCGCGGGCAGGTCGAGCCGCTGCCAGCGCGCGAGCGTCTTGAAGAGCGGCGAGGTCGTGCCGAGCGCCATCAGCGGATCGATGTCCGGCATGTCGCCCGGCACCGCGTCCGGCGCGGCGGCGTCCGCCGGCAGCGCCGCGGCGAGCCTGGTCAGCGCGGCGAGCCCGGCGACGACCTGCGGGGCGATCGCGAGCGCGGTGGCCGCTTCGCCGCTCGACGTCGCGACGCCGGCCGCTTGCGCGGCGGCCCCCGGGCGCTCCGCGAAATTGAGCGCCGGCGGCGCGTTCGGGTCCGAGAAGGACGGCGGGATGACGATGTCGGCGGGCAGCGGCCCGGCCTCGCTCATGAGCCGGCTGAAGGCGGGCAGCAGGTCGCGGTCGTCGGTCGGCCACAGGTCGCTCTTCGCCCGTAGCGCCGCCTTGATGTCGGGCAGCACGTTGCGGTCGGCGAGGAACCGGTTGACGCGGATGTAGGCCTTGTTCGCGGACGGCGTGATGTCGGCGACCAGCCGCTCCATCAGCGGCCGCCAGATCTTCGCGACCGGGTACACCGCGCGCGACGCGACGCCGAGCGCGTCCAGCAGGTAGGCGGGCGAGAACGGGTCGTCGAGTTCGCTCGTCGCCCGCTCGCCCAGGAGCTCGGCGACGCGCAGGTCGAGCGCGTCGAGCTCGCGTCGCGTGAAGCGAACGAGGAATCCGGTCGCCGCGGTCAGCGCGGCCTGCTTGTCGTGGTCGAACGCGGTCAGCACGCGCAGCGACGCGAGCGACGCGTCGAAGTCGGGCCGTCGGCCCCGGCGCCGGTCGCCCGCGAGCCGCCGCTCGAAGAGCTCGGCCTGCACCGAGCCGAACTTCTGCAGCCACTCGGCGCGCTTGTCCTGGAAGTCCTGCGCCTCGGTTCGCGAGACGTAGTCGGACAGTTCGAACAGATCGTTGGTCGTCTCGATCGACGTGCGCGCGAGCTCGAGGAAGTCGGCCGCGAACAGCGCGTGCGCCTGGCGCAGCAGCGCGTGGCCTTCCGCGGGCGGCCGCGCCGCTGCGCGCGATGTCGCGCCCGACGTCGACGGATACGGGGAAGGGGGAGGAACGGCCGTCATCGGGCAGGATCGCGTGGCCGCACCGCTCGCGCGCGCCGTTTGGCATTTTACGAGAGTCGGGGCGCTCCCGTCCCGCGAGCCGGACGAGTGGCGCTCCGGAGAGGTGCGCCGGGCGCGAGCCTGTGATTGAATGCGGCGATCGCCCCGCCGGTTCGGACCGGCGCGAAGACGTCCGGGAGGCACCGTGGTCTCGTTCCCATCCCCTCCGTCGCCGTCCGCCGGATCGGCCGCTGCGCCTGCCTACGCCTCGGCGCCGCGGCGCGGCGGGCTCCTCGTCGCGGTCGCCGGCATCGTCGTGGTCGCGGCCATCGCCGCGGCGGCGATCTTCATGACCGGCGGGCGCGCGCCGGCGCCCGCGCCGTCGGTCGGTGCGACCGGCGCCCCCGACGGCGTCGCACGCGACGGGGCCGACGCGCGGAAAGCCGCGCTCGAGGAGGCTGCCCGCGGCGTCCTTCAGCCGCAGGCCGGCGCCCTGCCCGCGTCCGAATCCACGACCGCCGCGGGCGCGCAGGCGGCGGGCGAATCGAAGGCTGCGCCCGCGCCGCCGGCGGAGCCGGAGAGCGCGCGCACCGCGACGCCGCCCGCCGAGGCGAAGACCGAGGCGCAGGCGCCGCGCGCGCCGTCGGCCGGTCCCGCGAAGGCGCCCGCGCCGGTCGCGAAGGCGCCCGCGCCACCCGCGAAGTCGCCGCCCCCGGCCGCAGCCAGGGCTCCCGGGCCGCCGACGAAGGCCGCGGCGCCCGCCGCCCCGGCCGTCCCGTCGAACGCCGAGCACTGGGCCCGGATGAACGACGAACTCGCCCGCTGTTCGAACGACAGCGTGATCCCGCGCATCCAGTGCGAGCGGCGCATCCGCGTCCGCTATTGCGAGGGGTGGTGGGGAACCGTGCCCGATTGCCCGGGCGGCCGGGCCGGCCCGGCCAACTGACGCGCGCTTCGTCGCGCGCGGACGCTCTTCGTCGGGCGCCCGTGCGTCCGGCCGCATCGGCCGCGCGAGCGCCGCGCGCGGGTCGCGGTTTCCGGTAGACTCGCCGGCCCGTCGGGGGGAATGCGGCGCGTCGCCGCGCGACCCCCGCCACCGGAGACACGAGCCATGGCATCGCTGCTGCGAAATTCCCTGGCCGCGCTCGCCCTGGCGTGCGCGGCGGCGCCCCCCGCGTCCGCGCAGGTCGCGAAGGTCCGGATCGACAAGGCTGCGGACCTTCCGCGGTTCGAGTACCGGATCGAAGGCAAGGCCGAGGCGCTCCTCGCCGATCCGGCGAAGTTCGCCGCGTTCGCGGCAGCGGTGCGCCGCGACACGCAGTCGGTGCTCGACCGCTACGAGATCGCCGACAAGGCGGCCGAGCGGGGGTTCCTCGCGACGCTGATGCAGATCGACTGGCTCGACGGCCGCTACGACGACGCGATGGCGCGCCTCGCGAAGATCCGCGCGCTCGAGGAGAAGCCCGCCGACAAGCTCACGTCGGGGATGGTGCTGCGATCGGTCGACGGCGCGCGGCGCGCGGCCGGCGGGACGGGCGGCGCGGCCTATCTCGCCGGGGTCGGAGCGCGGTTGCGCGCCGAGCTCGATGCGATGCCCTACGCGGTCGTCGAGAACAACGTCAAGGGCGCGAAGACCTCCGCCGAGATCACGAGCGAGGCGCTGGTGCTGGGCCAGGTGCGCGACGTGATCCAGCCGATCGTCGACAAGACCGGCGCGCTGTCGTCGGACTTCGCGCCGGCGATCGTCGCCGCGAAGTACCGGCTCGCCGTGCTGCTGCCGCTCAAGCCGGTGCTGGTCGAGACGTACGCGGGCTACCTCGCGGCGAATCGCGTCGAGAAGCCGGACATCTGGGCCGCGCGCGAGGTCACGCTGCCCCCGGGGCAGGGCTACGCGCCGGTGCCGGTCGCGGTGTGGGACAGCGGCGTCGACAGCGCGCTGTTCGGCGCGCGCGTCGTGCGCGACGCGTCGGGCGCGCCCGCGCTGATCGCGTTCGACAAGTATTCGGACCCGGCGGGGGGCGAGCTCTACCCGCTGTCGCGCGAGCTGAGGGACCGCCTGCCGCGCATGAAGTCGCGCCTGAAGGGATTCTCGGACCTGCAGGCGAACGTCGACAGCCCGGAGGCCTCCGAGGTCAAGCGGTACCTGTCGAACCTGAAGCCCGACGAGTACAAGGCCGCGATCGAGGAGCTCGGCGCCGCCGGCAACTACATCCACGGCACGCACGTCGCCGGCATCGCGGCGGCCGGCAATCCGTACGCGCGGATCGCGATCGCGCGCATCGAGTTCGGACACACGCTGCAGCCGGACCCGTGCCCGAGCCTCGAGCTCGCGCGGAAGGACGCGCGCAACACGCAGGCCTACGTCGAGTTCTTCCGCCGCCACGGCGTGCGCGTCGTCAACATGAGCTTCGGCGGCAGCGTGGGCGACGTCGAGGAACAGCTCGAGCAGTGCGGCATCGGCGCGTCGGCCGGCGAGCGCAGGACGATCGCGCGCGAGTGGTTCGACCTCGGCAAGGACGCGTTCGTCCGGGCGATGGCCTCGGCGCCGGAGATCCTGTTCGTGGCGGCGGCGGGCAACGCGAACGCGGACTCCACGTTCGCCGAATCGGTGCCCGCCGACATCGTGCTGCCGAACCTGATCACGGTGGGCGCGGTCGACAAGGCCGGCGACGAGGCGCCGTTCACGAGCTACGGGAGGACGGTCGTCGTGCACGCGAACGGCTACCTCGTCGACAGCGTGATCCCGGGCGGCGAACGGCTCGCGGAGTCCGGCACCTCGATGGCGGCGCCGCAGGTGACCAACCTCGCCGCGAAGATGCTCGCGGTGAATCCCTCGCTCACGCCGCCGCAGGTGGTCGCGATCCTCCGCGACACGGCCGAGCGCACGGCGGACGGCCGGCGCGCGCTGATCCACCCGCAGAAGGCCATCGCCGCGGCGCAGGCCGCGCGCACGTAGCGCCATGCGGCGGCAGCCGCGTCCCCCGCGGCGTCGAACGCCGCGGCGCCGCCCGGGGTGCGGAAGTTGCTTCCGCCAGCACGGCGGGGGCGCGAACGAGGGTGAACGGGTTCGGGACTGACGCGGGGCGTCCATCCCTGACGAAGGTCGGGGATGCGGAGGTGCGCGCGCGGCGCACCGAGGCCTGCGCGACCTGCGGCGCGTACTTCGCGCCCGGCGAAGGAACGTGCCCGAGTTGCGGCAGCGCCCGCGGCGGATCCCGGTCCGCCCGGCGGCGGCCCGGCATCGGGCACGCCGCTTCCCCGCTTCCCGCCCGGAACCCGCGCGGACCCGAGGAGCGCGGCGTCGCTCCCGCGCCGCCGCCCGCGCCCGCCGGGGCGATCGACTCGAGCCTGCCGGTGCCGGCGAGCGCGGCGTCGGCTTCGTCGCCCGCCCCCGGCGGCGTCCCGTCGCCCGGCGATCCGCGCGAGCCGGCGCGCGGCCCTCCGTGGGGCGAGCGCTTCGTCGCCTGGAGCGCCCTTGCCGTGCTCGCGATCGCCGCGGTGTTCTTCGTCCAGCGCATCGGCGAGGCGCCCGCCGGGCACGGCCGCGACGCCGCGGCGGCGGCCACGACCATCGCCGCGCCGCCCGCCGCGCGCGAAGCGGCCCGGCCCTCCGGCGCGGCTCTCGCCGAGGCGCCTTCCGCCGCGACCGACGCCCGACCCGCCCCGGCGGGCGCGGCCGGGCCGCAACGCGCCCGTCGCGCGCCGCCCGTCGCGGTCTCCGCGGTTCGCAAGCCGGCCCGCGCGACCGACGCCCGCGCGCCTTCGCCGGGGGCGCCGCCCGCTGCCGCCGCCGAGCGCGAGCCGCCGGCGCAGCCCTCGCGCTGGGAGCTCATGCGTGAGGAGATCGCGCTGTGCGGCGCCGACGGCTTCCTGTCGCGGATGGTCTGCGAGCTCGAGGTGCGCACCCGGTACTGCAGCGGGTGGTGGGGCAGCGCCGCCGAGTGCCCGAGCGGGCGCACGGCGGACTACGGCAACTGAGGGACGGGTCGCCGCGCGGCCGCGGGCGCCGACGCCCGGGCGAGGCGCGGCGTCAGCCGCGCCCGACGTAGGGCATCTTCGTCGCCATGATCGTCATGAACTGCACGTTCGACGCGAGCGGGAGCTCGGCCATGTGCAGCACCGCCTCGCCGACGTGGGCGACGTCCATCAGCGGCTCGATCGCGACCTGGCCGTTCGCCTGCGGCACGCCGGTCGCCATCTTCGCGGCCATCTCGGTCGAGGCGTTGCCGATGTCGATCTGGCCGCACGCGATGTCGTACTTGCGGCCGTCGAGCGACGCCGCCTTCGTGAGCCCGGTGACCGCGTGCTTGGTCGACGTGTAGGGGGCCGAGTTCGGCCGCGGCGCGTGCGCCGAGATCGAGCCGTTGTTGACGATGCGCCCGCCGCGCGGCGACTGCGATTTCATCACGCGGAACGCCTGCTGCGTGCAGAGGAACACGCCGGTCAGGTTGATGTCGACGACGTTCTTCCACTGCTCGAACGTCAGGTCCTCGAGCGGAATCGGCGGCGCGCCGACACCCGCGTTGTTGAACAGGAAGTCGAGCCGGCCCCACGCGTGGACGACGTCGTCGAACAGCGCGCGGACCGACGCCGCATCGGCGACGTCGGTCGGCACGACGCGCGTCGTTCCCGCGCTCGCCTCGGCGGCGACCGCGTCGAGCGGCTCGCGCCGCCGTCCGGCGAGCGCGACCTTCCAGCCGTGGCGCGCGAGCGTGAGCGTGACGGCGCGGCCGATGCCGGTGCCGGCGCCGGTGACGAGGGCGATCTTCGATGGGCTCATGGGGTCGGGGAGGTCGCCGGGAGCGGCGAGTGTAGCCGCCGCCACCCGCGCCTGTCACCCCGACGCGCGCCCGCGCGCCGCGGCGCTCAGCGATAGGTCGCGGTGCGCGCGCCGATCGCGGCCGCGGCCGGGGCCGTGATGCGCGCGGCGGGCCCGCCGTAGACGACGGCCGCGCCCTGCCGCGGCGACGGCGCGCCGGAGCCCGACGCGTAGACGCCGCCGGGCGTCGCGCCTGTGCCGACGCCGCGGCTGCCGTAGGCGGGAATCGCCGCCACGATCTCGTCGGTGGTGGCGGGCCTGGCGTTCGCGCCGCCCGGCGCGACCGGCACGCAGTAGTCCGCCTCGAAGAACACGAGGTTCTCGCCGCGCCCGCGCATCGCCTGGCGTCCCGCGGACGCGGGGTCGAACGCTCCGTCGAAGGGCAGCGCGTAGCCGCGGTAGACGACCTCGTCCTGGCGGTCGTAGATCGTGTAGCACATGGGCGCCGCCAGCGTCGGCGTCGCGAACGCCGCGCCGGCGAAGAGCGCGGCGGCAATGGCGGGAATGCGGTGGCGTTTCATGGGGGTCCTCCCGGCGCAGGCGGTCCGCATCGGCGGTCGACCGCATCGCCCGACGACGACATCGTACCTTACCGGAACTTGATTTCCTTCGCCTTGACGATGGCGCCCTGGACGAGACCCTTCACCTCGACCGAGCGCCCGTTCGCGAGGTCGGAGGCCTCGCCGTCCTCGAACTTCGCGCCCGACGCGTCGATCGTCCGGCCGGCGACGACGAAGCTCGACACCGAGGCGAAGGCGGAGACCGTGCCCTTCAGCTCGACCTCCTCGGCCTCGGGGGCGTCCTCGAACTCGACGCGCGTCGCCTTCAGCACGCCCCCCGCCAGCGGTCCCTTGACCTTCACCTTCCGGCCCACGGCGAGGTCGGACGCGGCCCCGCCGCTGAACGACGCGCCGGTCGCGTCGATGGTCTGGCCCGACACGCGGAACGACGCGACCGACGTGAACGACTGGATCGCGCCCTCGATCTCGAGGACGTCGTTGGTCGGCGCCTGGGCGAATTTCACGCGGGTCGCGCGAAGGACGCCGCCCGCGACCGTGCCGGCGACCTCGACGGTCCGGCCGTTCGCGAGGTCGGACGCGCCGCCGTTCTCGAACGACGCCGACGACGCGTCGACGGGCTGCCCCGCGACGATGAAGCTCGCGCGCGAGACGAACCCGCTGATCGACCCGGAGATCGTCACGCTGCCGGTCCCCGGCGACGGGTCGGGCACGCTCACGTCGATCTTCGTCGCCACGAGGATGCCCGCCGACAGCGTGCCCTCCGCCTCGACGCGCACGCCGACCGCGAGGTCGCCCGCGCGGCCGTTCTCGAACTTCGCGCCGCTCGCGTTCACGCGCTGCTCGGCGACGGTGAAGTCGGCGACCGAGACGAACGCGCTGATCGTGCCCTCGACCTTCGTCGTCGACGCGCCGGGAGGAGGCGCGTCGACCGCGCGGCGCTCGACGCGCTGCGCGGTCCATCCCGACGGTCCCTGGACGACCTTCGCGGTGACGCGGTCGCCGACCTTGAGTTTCCCGAGCGCGAAGCCGGGCTCCGGCGCGGCCGACAGGTCCGCGAACTGCGTCGACGCCACGACCCGGATCCGCTCGCCGCCTACCGTGAACGCGCTGCCCGGCACGTCGACCGACTGGACGGTGCCGTCGATCTCGGCGGTGATCGCCTCCTCGAAGTCGACCTTGGTCGCGATCACGACGCCGTCCTGCAGGCGGCCCTCGACCTCGACGCGCACGCCGTTCGCGAGCGACGCCGCCGAGCCGTTCTCGAACGCGGCCGAGCGCGCGTCGACCGGTTGGCCGTTCACGCGGAACGACCCGGCGCCCGCGAAGTCGGTCACGAACCCCTCGATCTCGACGCGCTGCGCGTTCTGGCCGGGCAGCGGCGGCTGCACGATCGAGATCGCGGTCGCCGTGACGGTGCCCCCCGGCGCCGGCGCCGTGCCGGTCACGCGCACCGTCGCGCCGTTCGCGAGTCCCGCGGGCACGAGCGCGGCCGCGATGCCCGCGTAGTCGACCTCCTGCGTGCCGACCGCGAAGCGCCGCGCCGCCGCGTCCAGGCCGGACACCGTGCCCACGACCTCGACCGGAACGACCGCGGGCGGCGCCTCGGCGCTGACGCGGATCCACGTCGCGTAGACGTCGGAGGGTCCGGAGCGCAGGCCGCTCACCTCGACCTTCTGCCCGAGCAGCGCGCCGAAGGTGCCGCCTTCGAACACCGTGAGGCCGTCGGTGCGCACGCGCTGGCCGAGCAGCGTGAACGTGCGCGCGGTCGCATCGGTGCCGTCGACGACGCCGATGATCTCGGCCGCGTACCTGACCGAGGTCGCCGTCGCCGAGCCGTCGGCGTTCACGCGGCCGTCGATCGCGACCACCATGCCGACGCGGAGGTCGGCGGCGCCCGCGGCGGCGCCGTTGACGGTGATCGTCGCCGCGGCGATCGACACCGTCTGGCCGGCCACGACGATCGAGGCGGGACCGGCCGCCGTGACGACGCCCGACGAGAGGAGCCGGGCGTCGCCGGTGCCGACGATGCCTCCGCTCGCGAGCTGCGTCGAGCCTCCGCCGCATCCGGCGAGCGTTGCGACCGAGGCGGCCAGCCCGGCGACGGCGGCGGCGCGGCAGATCGAGTACAGGGTCTTGAACGGATTCATGGAGGTCATCGCGTGGAGGGATCGGAGGCCGGCGGCTCCACCAAGCCGCCGGCGCGGGTGCCCGGCGTCTCGCGCACGGGCTCCGCGTGGAAGAAGACGCCGAGGCGGATCTTCATCCGCTCGCCCGGCTTCGGCGGGTCCTCGCGCTCGAGCGCCATGCCTTCGACGTTGATCGCCTGCAGCGCGCTCATCGCGAGCGTCTCGGCGCGCGCCGCGAGCTTCGCCACGGCGGCGGGCGAGAGCTCGTCGTAGTAGACGCTGCGCTCGAGCGCCGGCGGGCTCGCGCCGGTCAGGTTGTGCACGCCGGCTGCGAGGTGGTCGTGCAGCGCCTCGCCGAAGTAATACGCCTTCGCGTCGAGCTCCTTGCCCGGCACGAATCCGCGCGTGACGAGGTGGACGCGGTCGTTCGCGTCGACTTCGGCGACGCCGAGGCGCACGAGCTCGTCGAGCACCGATCGCGGCCGCACGTTCTTGCTGACCGACTCGACGAGCGCCGCGAACGAGCGCTCGCCGCCGGCGTGCGGCGTTCGCGGCAGCGCGAGCGGACGGCCCTTCGCGTCGCAGTAGGCGCGCTCGCCCAGCCAGCGGGCGACGATCAGCGTGCCGAGCGTGAGTCCCGGCGGCGTCTCGTCGGGCGGCGCGGGCTCGCGCAGCAGGCGCCGGATGTCCTTGCGGTGAACGCCGGTCAGGAGCGTGAGGCGGCTGTCGGTCGGACGCTTGCCGCCCAGCGCGAACTCGTCGGCCGCGGTCTCGACGTAGACCTGCTTCAGGAGCTCGGTCAGGAACGGGTAGGTGATCCCCTGGCTCACGAGGAGCCGGACGAGCGGGCGCAACAGCCGCCGGACCGCGGCGACGACCGAGTCGCGCGGGGCCAGCGGGGGGGCGGCGGCGTTCGACGGCTTGCGCATCCGGCGACCGGTTCGGGAGCGGGAAAAGGCGGGAAAGTTTCCCACATTCCCGCCCCGGCCGCGAGGGGCATCGCCCCGGGAAGCCCGCCGCCGGGGACTGCCCGGGCTACGCCCGTCGGCCCAGCGCCAGGTGGAGCAGGATCGCCCCGAACGTCGCCGTCCCGATCCCGCCCAGCGTGAACCCGGCGACCCGGAGCGTGAAGTCGCCCGCGCCCAGCACCAGCGTCACGGCGACCACGATCAGGTTGCGGTTGTCGGCGAAGTCGACGCGGTTGTCGACCCAGATCCGCGCGCCCGCGGCGGCGATCAGCCCGAACACGACGATCGACACGCCGCCCAGCACGGCCCCGGGGATCGCCTGGATCAGCGCGCCGAACTTGGGCGAGAAGCCGAGCGCGATCGCGATCGCGGCGGCGACCGCGAACACGAGCGTCGAATAGATCTTCGTGACCGCCATCACGCCGATGTTCTCCGCGTAGGTCGTGACGCCGGTGCCGCCGACGCTCCCGGCGATCATCGTCGCGACGCCGTCGCCGACGAACGCGCGGCCGATCATCGGGTCGAGGTTGCGGCCGGTCATCGCGCCGACCGCCTTCAGGTGCCCGAGGTTCTCGGCCACCAGGATCACGGCGACCGGGGCGATCAGCGCGATCGCGCCGGCGTCGAACACCGGGGACGCGAAGCGCGGGGCGCCGATCCACGCGGCGGCCGCGATGCCTTCGAACGGGATCGGCTTGCCGAGCCCCATGCCGTTCGTGAGAACGCCGTAGACCACGCAGGCGATCGCGAGGCCGACGAGGATCAGGAGCCGCTGCACGAGCCCGCGCGTGAACACGGCGACCCCGCCGACGCACACGATCGTCATCACCGCCATCCACGCGTCGAACGGCGTCGCGCTCGCGCTCTTCACGGCGATCGGCGCGAGGTTGAGGCCGATCACCGCGACGACCGCGCCGGTGACCACCGGCGGCATCAGGCGCTCGATCCACGCCGAGCCGCTCGCCATCACCGCGAGGCCGATCAGCGCGTAGACGAGGCCGCAGGCGACGATGCCGCCCAGCGCGACGCCGAGGTTCGCGTTGAGTCCGCTCCCGGCGTAGCCGGTCGCCGCGATCACGACGCCGATGAACGCGAACGAGGAGCCGAGGTAGCTCGGCACCCGCCCCTGCGTGATCGCGAAGAACACGAGCGTGCCGACGCCCGACATCAGCACCGCGACGTTCGGGTCGAAGCCCATCAGGAGCGGCGCGAGCACCGTCGCGCCGAACATCGCGACGACGTGCTGCGCGCCCATCGCGAAGGTCTGCGGCCACGGCAGCCGCTCGTCGGGCGCGATCACGCCCTCGCTCTTCACCGGCCACGCCGGAAAGCCTGCCGTCGCCATCGCCGCCTCCCCGAGGATCGCGGCGGTGTCGCCGCGGTGGCGGCATTCTAGGGCCGGTCGGTGCTGCCGGGAACGTTCGGCGCGCCGCCCATCCGCGGCGCGGCCGCGTCCGGCTACCGGACCGGGTCGGGCGTCGCGCCGCAGGTCCGTGCGAGCATCTCGTACTCGCGCTCGGTGTCGACGGCCGCGTGACGCGCGGCGAGCTCGTCGCGGGCCTCGGCCATGAACGCCTCGAGGTAGGAGGCGATATCCGCGCGCAGCGTCTCCTGCGCCGACGCCATCGTCGGCGCGTAGCGCACTCCCGCGCCGATCCGCTCCTCGAGGTCCTTCGCGATCGCGTGCGCCGCCTCGGTCCCGTAGCCCTCGAACACCGCGACGTGCCGGTGCTCGTGCTCGAGGATCAGCGGCTCGCGGCACGGGTCGCCGCGGTACTCGCGGGCGACGTAGACGGTCATCGGCGACGAGGCGATCTCGATGCTCACGCGGGGACGCGCGCACGACCGGCCGCCGCGCGGGTCCTCGAGGCCGTCGAGCTCGAGCGTCGAGCGGTAGCCGAACTGCGCGCGCGTGAGCCCGACGGTGCGGTGGTGGGCGGCCGTGGGCTCGGCGAGGCGCTCGAGGTCCGCGTTGCCGAGCGAGTAGTCCTCGACCGCGGGCCGCTGCACGTGGACGACGTCGACGCGCCCCGGCGGCAGCGCCGCGCAGCGCGCCTCGAAGCTGCGGAACGGCGATCCCGACGCGAACGCCGCGACGCGGTCGCACCCCGCCGCGAGGAGAGCGGTGGCGCACAGGACAAGGAGGGCGACGGGAGGCATGCGTGGATGCTACCCGGGCCGGGGGCAGGCGCGCCGCTCCGGCGATCGGGTGTCCGGAGCCGACGAGCGGCCTTGCGGCCCGATTGATGACAATGTCATAGTAGCGTACAAAGACGGCCCGTGCCGGCCGTACGCGCGCCCATGCAGGCCAAACGCAAAGAACCGCGCACGACGAGGTGCGCGATCTGTCGCCAGCCGATCGTCCCGGACGAGCGGCTGTGCGCGCCGTGCAAGTCCGCGCTGAAGCGCGCGCGCGACACCACCGTTTCCGAGGCCATCCTGCCGACGCGGCGGGGACGGCGCCGCCCGGACAGGATCGTCGCGGGCGCTCCGGTCACATCCAGGGATCCCGCGCTCGCGGCGCCGTTGCCGACGACACGCGCCGGATGGACTCGTCGCGTGGGAGCGGGCGTCGCGGTCGCCGCGCTGATCGTCGCGGGCGCGGGCTGGGTCGCCCATTCGCGCGACGCCGACCGGCCGATCGCCCCGCGCTACTCGGTGGCGGCCGCCGAGGCCGGAGCCGAGACCATCAAGGCCGCGGCGAGCGCCGACCTGCGGCCCGCGGCGGCGCCCGCGACGCCGGCGCCCGCGCGCGTCGAGAGCGATCCCGCGCGCGCCCCGATCGATCCGCGCACGCTGCCCGCGAGCATCGCGGTCCCGCGCGCGACACCGGCCGTCGCCCCCGAGCCAGCCTCGACGACGGCGGACCCGCCGCCCGGCCGCGGCGCGGCGACCGACCCCGGCCTCGGCGCGTTCCCGCCGGCGGCGCCTTACGCGCCGGTGGTCGTGGCGCAGGCGGCCGCCCCGAAGCCGGTCCCCGACCGGTGGCAGCGATTGAGCGACGCGCTGGCGCGATGTCCGGCCGGCGACGTGATCGCGCGCACCGTGTGCCAGGAGTCCCTGCGCATCGAGCAGTGCGAGGGCTACTGGGGCCGCGTCGCGCCGTGCCCGGCCCGGCCCGAGCGCGAGTACGGCAACTGACGCGGCGGGCGGCTGCCCGCTACTTGACGCGCACGAGCACGGCGACGACTCGCCGGGTGTCGACGACGGCGTCGAAGAACTCGCGCCCGGCGATCTCGGAGAGGTGCACGACCTGCGGGGTGACCGCCTTCACGACGCCGGTCAGCTCGTCGCCGGGGCCGAGTTTCACGGTGACGCGCTTGCCCTTCTGCGCGGCGAGCACTTTCTCGACGGTGTCGTCGGCGGCCACCGCGAGCGCCTGCGCGAACGCTCCGGGCAGGTGCAGCGCGACGGTCACGAGAACGGCGGCGATCGGCAGGGCGATGCGCATGGCGAGCGGCTCCGGGAGGAAGGGAGCGACAGTCTACGTCGTCCCGATCCGGTTGCGGTTGGCAGCGAGGCGCGAGCCGTGCAATAGTGTCGCCCTGTCGACGGCCCCCGGATCCGGGGCCGTGCGCCCGAGGATAGCTATCCACCATGGCCAACGCATCGCAGAAGAGCCTGCTCCCCATCGTCGCCGCGGCGGCCGCCGCGATCGTCATCGCAGGCTGCGCCTCGGAGGCGCCGAAGCCTACCGAGGCGAAACCGGCGACGCCCGCGGCGCAACCCGCGCCCCTCGACGTGAAGCCGGCCGCACCCGCGGCTCCCGAGATTCCGCCGGCGGAAGCGAAGCCGATGGCCGCGAAGCTCGCGCTGCAGGCCGTGGACCAGCTCCAGGTCGGCGACGAGGCCGCGGCGAGGACGACGATCGAGCAGGCGCTGAAGCTCGATCCGGCCAACGAGCTCGCGAAGAAGCTCTCCGACCAGATCAACGCCGACGCGCAGCGCGAGCTCGGCGCCGTGCACTTCCGCTACACGGTCCAGCCGGCCGACACGCTCTCGAAGCTCGCACAGCAGTACATGGGCGACCGCTTCCGGTTCTGGATCCTCGCCAAGTACAACGACATCGGCAATCCGTCGCGCCTCGCGGCCGGACAGGTCATCAAGATCCCGGGCCGCCAGCCGGCGACGCCGCCGCCCGTGGCCGAGCCGTCGACGCAGCCCGCTGCGGCGCCCGCGCCCGCGCCTGCGCCCGAGCCCAGGCCCGAGCTCGCCGACGCGATGAAGCGCGGCGCCGAGCAGGAGAAGGCCGGCAACCTCGAGGCCGCGTACGCGACCTACGTCGACGCGGCGAGCCGCTATCCGACGGCGCAGGACGCCGCGAAGAAGCGCGACGCGACGAAGGTCGCGCTGATCCGCCAGCTCGACCGCGAAGCCTCGCAGGCGTTCCAGCGCCAGAACCTCGACCTGGCGATCACCAAGTGGGACCGCGTGCTCGAGCTCGACCCGAACAACAAGAACGCGCGGCTGAAGCGCGAGCAGGCGCTCGATCTCAAGAAGCGCATGGCCGAGAAGTTCGGCGGGAAGAATTAGCCGACCGAGCTGCGCGGCGAGGGGCCCCGCGCTCCGCGCGGGGATCGACGCGCATGAATGCGAGTGTCGGCCGCGGCCGACGCTCGGCGTCGCGGATCGCGCCGCGCGTGCAAGGAGGCCGCGAGACCGAGCTGCGCGGCGAGGGGCCCCGCGCTCCGCGCGGGGATCGACGCGCATGAATGCGAGTGTCGGC
>WBZU01000145.1_pt1 | contig 69671 bp, 70 predicted proteins | sample 5204311 | NCBI WGS metagenome assembly WBZU01 (sample SAMN12344359, study PRJNA552823) | activated sludge metagenome | biome: Activated sludge suspended growth; feature: Nitrification reactor; material: Wastewater; isolation source: activated sludge from nitrification reactor of wastewater...
ACATCCGCTCGCGCCAGGCCGCGACCGGGTCGGGCTCGTCGAGCCGGCAGATGTGGGCAACCTGCTCCCAGAGCCGGGCGTAGGCCTCGTCGGCAGGCAGGTCCGGGTGAACGAGCTGCGCCCAGGCCGGCGTGGGGCACGGCAGCGCGGTCCAGTTCGTCGTGCGGTCGTTGACCACCTCGCCCGACTCCCGCAGCGACGGGAGCTTGTCGCGGCCGACCAGCGCCGGGTCGAGGTCGTCGAGGAGCCCCGGCGCCACGGGGCCGGTGAGGCCGATCCGGGCGCAGCGCTGGCGGCCGAGCTCGAGGACCCGTTCGCCGTACCAGGAGGGCACGAAGTCCAGCGTCTCCGGGTCCGCGTGCTCGATCCGCGCGCGCTTGACGTGCAGGTCGAACGAGGTCACGTCGACGAACTTGGCTCCGGCCCGGTAGGCGCTGGCGGCGATCGCGCGGGTGACCTCCTCCTTGCCGGGCTCCGTCCCGATGGAGACGATCTGGCCGGGCTGGACGTTGGCGCCCAGGTGGACGGCCAGGTCGGCGAAGCGTTCGATCAGGGTGGGGGTGCTCACGAGCGGCAATGGTGCCGGACGCCGCGCCCGGACGCGTCACCAGCAGGCCGGGCGGCCTGGGCGCACGGACGCCCAGGCACGCCAGCCGCGGCGCGTCCGAGCGCCGCGGCTGGAGGGCAGGGAGAGAAGCGAGGCTGGCGGGAGTCACGTTGGACCGCGTTCCGTGCCGCCTCCATGCCGCGTTGCTCGTCCGTCCGTGTCCGAATGTCCGAGCTGGTCCCGCCAGCCTCGCGTGCTGAGACGTTATCTGAACGATGGCGTCAGGACCAATCTGCGGCCTGACTGCGAGTTGGCGCGTCGACGCTCTTGCCCCGCGGCCAGGCGGTGCGCGGCCCAGGGCCAGCGGCTCGTAGGATCAGCGCGTCATGGCCGACCCGACCCCGTCCGCCCGGCCCGCCCGGGTCCTCATTCTCAGTGCCGGCATCGGCGCCGGCCACGACCGGCCCGCCCTGACGCTCGCCCGCCAGATCGAGGAGGAGCGGCCCGGCACGCACGTCGAGATCGTCGACACGCTCGAGGAGATCGGCCCGCACGCCGTCGCCGTCGTCGAGGAGAACACCCGGGCGACCATCTATGACCCGAGGCGCTACTGGCTCTTCGACCTCCAGTACCGGCTGTGGTACCACGCGCCGGTCCGCTGGCTCGTGCAGGCGGGATCGGTCCTGCTCGGCGGCCGGGCGCTGCATCGGGCGGCCCGGCGCACCCGGGCCACCGTGATCGTCTCGGTCTATCCCGGCGCCACCGAGATCCTCGGCGCCCTGCGCCGCCTGCGCCGCCTGCCGGCGCCCGCCGTCGCGGCGATCACCGACCTCTCCAGCCTGCGCTACTGGGCGGCCCGCGGCATCGATCTGCACCTCGTCACCCACCCCGAGTCGATCGCGGAGGTCCGCCAGATCGCCGGGCCCGGTCCGGTGGCCGCCGTCCATGGCTTCAGCCCGCCCGAGTTCCGCTCGCCCGTCGATCCGGACGGCGCCCGGGCGCGCCTCGGGCTGCCCGCGACCGGGCCGGTCGTCGTCGTCTCCGGAGGCGGCTGGGCGATCGGGGATCTCAGCGGGGCCGTGGCCTGCGCCCGCGCCCAGGGGGCGTTCGTCGTCGCGCTGTGCGGGCACGCGGAGGAGATCCGGACCCGCCTCGCGGCCGAGTTCGCCGGCGACGGCCAGGTGCGCGTGGAGGGCTTCACCGAGCAGATGTGCGACCTCCTGACGGCCGCCGACGCGCTCGTGCACTCCACCGCGGGCCTGACCATCCTCGAGGCGCGCCTGCGCGGCTGCCGGCCGATCTCCTACGGCTGGGGCGTCGCGCACATCCGCGTGAACAACGAGGCGTTTGCCCGCTACGGGCTGGCCGAGGTGGCGACGTCCCGCGCGGAGCTCTCGGCGGCGCTCGCCTCCGCGCTCGCCTCACCCCTGCCGCCCGACCCGTCGCTCGGCGGCGTCCCGTCGGCGGCGTCGCTCGTGCTCGCGCTGTCGGACTCCGCGTCGGCGTGACCGGCGGCGATCATCCCGGCCACGGCAGAGGATCCGCCCAGCGATCCGGCGCTCCCCGCCACGAGCAGGACGCCGGCGAGCAGCCCCGTCACGGTGAGCAGGCCCCCGGTCCAGGACTCCCCGCCGACGAGCACGGCGAGCAGGACGGGAACGATGAACTCGAGCACGAAGATGATGGGCGCCACCCGCGTGGCCGGCCGGACCTGCAGGGCGCTCATCTCGATCAGCGTGCCCGCCGCCCCGATCGAGATCGCCGCGAGGCCCCAGGCCACCGCGCCGAGCCAGTTGGCGTCGATGATGTCGTTGGTGACGAGCTTGATGCCGAAGACGCTCCAGGAGAAGCACAGGCCGGCGCCGACGATCATGAGCAGCGGCGGCGCCTCGCGGCCGAGGGCGCGGAGCAGCAGCGGCGACAGGCCGGCGAGACCCAGCACCCCGAGCGCGACCGCCATGGCCGCGCCGGGCGCCTCGGCCGTCGTGTGCTTGGGCGCCAGGAGCGTGACCACGACGACGCCGATGACGATCCCGGCCACGGCGAGCCATTCGCGCCGGCCCACGCGCTCGTGCAGCATCCGCGCGCCAAGGAACAGGAGCAGGAGGAGCCCGACCGCCTCGGCCGGCTGCGCCGCGGTCAGCGGCGCGAAGAAGAGCGCCCCGGCCTGGAGGCAGATCGCCGCCGCCTGCAGCCCGGCGCCGGCGAGCCAGAGCGGACGCTGCAGCAGCTTGATCAGCAGCGACGGGTGCAGCGCGTGGTCGGTGGGGACCGCCCGCGCCTCGCGCGCCTGCACCACGATCGCGAGGTTGAAGAGCGCCGAGGCGCTGCAGGCCATCAGCACGCCCAAGGCGACCATGGGCGCAGACTAGACCGTCCTTGCGTCGCCAGTGGAACACTGGCGGGCGCCGATGCCTGATGCGCGCACCCTCACGCTCGCCGCCGCCGGGGCGGCCGCCGCCGGCGCCGCCTGGTCCGTGCCGGCCCTGGCGCCGATCGTCGCGCCGGTCGCCGGCGCCCTCGGGGTCGCGCGGCGCATCCATGCGCCCGCCGGCGTCGCGGTCACGTTCGACGACGGCCCGCACGCCCAGGGCACGCCCGCCGTGCTCGAGGCGCTGCGCGAGGCCGGGGCCGTCGCGACGTTCTTCCTCGTGGGCGAGCAGGTCGACCGCCGGCCCGCCCTGGCCGCCGAAATCGTCGCGGCGGGCCACGCCGTGGCGCTCCACGGGCACCGCCACCGGACCCTGCTGCGCCTGCGCCCCAGCACCGTGGCCGACGACCTCGACCGGGGCCATGCCGCGATCGCCGAGGCCACCGGGGTCGCGCCGGCGGTGCACCGCCCGCCGTACGGCATCTACAGCCCTCCGGGCCTGCGGCTCGTGCGCGAGGGCGGCTGGACGCCGCTCCTCTGGTCCCGCTGGGGTCACGACTGGGCCCGCCGCGCCACGCCGGCCTCGATCACGCGGGAAGTGACCGAGGATCTCGGCGCCGGCGACGTGCTCCTCCTCCACGACGCCGACGACTACAGCGTGCCGGGATGCTGGCGGGCGACCGCCGCCGCGCTCCCCGAGATTCTCGGCCGGGTCGCGGCCCGGGGCCTGGAAACGGTCACGGCAGGCAGCTTGTGACACTGTGAACATGCCGGGCAGCCGCGCGTCCTGACGCCCGGTTGCGCTGCTACTCTGCCGCCCGATCGTCACCGCCCGACGCCTGTGGGCCCTTCGAATCGAGTGCCCGCCGTGGCCGACTTCTCCGACTTCGCCATCAGCTTCGACCCGCGCGACCGTGCGCGCCTGCACGGCCTGTGGGACGAGGTGATCGACTCCCAGCGCTGGGCCGAGGGCCCGATGGTCGGCCGCTTCGAGGCCGCCTGGACCGAACACAACGGGCTGCGCGCGCTGGCCACCTCGAGCTGGACCGGCGCGGCCATGGCCGCCCTCGCCTATGCGGAGGTCGCCGGGAGCACCGTGCTGTGCCCGTCCAACACCTTCATGGCGACGCCGCTGGCGGCGCTCGCCGCCGGCGCCGACGTGCAGTTCGTCGACTGCAACCGCGAGGACTTCTGCGTCTCGTTCGCCGACTTCGAGCGCCAGGCGCAGGCCCACAAGCCCAAGGCCGCGTTCGTCGTGCACATCGGCGGACACATCGCATTCGAGATCGAGCAGATCGCCGCGTACTGCCGGGCCCACGACATCTTCCTGATCGAGGACTGCGCCCACGCCCACGGCGCCACCTGGAATGGCGCCCGGCCCGGGAGCTGGGGCGACGCGGGGGCCTACTCCCTCTACGCCACGAAGACGATCTCCACGGGCGAGGGCGGGGTGCTCGTCTCCCGCCACGACGACCTGATCGACTTCGCCGCCGCCTACCGGAACTACGGGAAGCCCGACTACGACGTCCACGGCCTGAACTTCCGGATGAGCGAGTTCACGGCGGCGCTCGGCCTGCTGCAGGTGGAGCGCCTGCCCGAGATCGTCGCGTGGAAGAACGAGATCGCCCGGACCCGCCTGGACCCCGAGCACCCGGACCGCCTGCGCTTCCCGGACGGAATGGTGTCCGGCCTCTACAAGTACATCGTGCTCTCCGAGATCGAGCGCTCGACCGGGAAGGTCTACGACGAGCCGTGCCACCGCATCATGGGCCACGCGGTCGACCTCCCGAACACCGACTGGGTGGCCGAGAACCACTGGTGCGTCCCGCTCTACTACCGCCCCGAACTGGCCGGCCAGGACGCCGTGGAGACGGTCGCGTGAGAGTGCTCGTGACCGGCGGCTCGGGGTTCGTCGGCTCCCATGTCGTCGACCGGCTCCGCGCGCGCGGCGCCGTCGTGCGCAACTACGACCGGCGCGAGTCCCCCCACCACGCTGCCGGCACGCTCGACACGGTCCTCGGCGACGTCAACGACGTGCCGGCGCTGGCCGCCGCCCTGCACGGCATCGACACGGTCGTGCACGTCGCTGCCGTGGCCGACGTCAACGAGGTCGTCAAGGACCTGCCCGGCGCCGACGAGGGCAACGTGCGCGGGACGCTCGCCGTGCTCGAGGCGGCCCGGCTGGCCGGCGTGCGGCGCGTGGTCTACACGAGCACGATCTGGGTCTACTCGAACTCCCCCGGGCCGCTGGTCGACGAGGACACCGCGCTCGGGCTGCCCGACCACTTCTACACGGCCACGAAGCTCGCGGGCGAGATGTACGTGCGGTCGTTCTGCGAGCTCCACGGGCTCGAGCACACGATCCTGCGGCTGGGCATCCCCTACGGTCCGCGGGCCCGGGACGGCGCCGTGGTCCCGATCTTCGTTCGCAAGGCCCTGGAAGGCGAGCCGCTGACGATCGCCGGCGGCGGCAGGCAGTCGCGCCGCTTCGTCTTCGTCGAGGACCTCGCCGACGGCATCGCCCGGGCCGTCGAGCCGCAGGCCCGCAACCGGGTCTACAACCTCGTGGGCGACGAGGACGTCACCGTCTTGCAGATCGCCGAAGTCGTCCGCGACCTCGTCGGGGACGTGACGATCGACCACGTCGACGGTCGCGCGGCGGACTTCGCCGGCGCCGTCGTCTCGGGCGATCGCGCCCGCACGGAGCTCGGCTGGGCGGCGACGACGTCGTTCGCCGAGGGCGTCGCGGCCTACCTCGACTGGTACCTGGCCGCGCACCCGGCGCTGGCGCCCCGGCGGGCCGCCGAGCCGGTCGGCGTCGCGGCCGGGCCCTGGCGCGCGGACGAGCGCTGACGCCGGCGATCGGCTGCCGGCGCATCGCGCCGCCGGCGCCAGTAGGTTTCGCGCCCATGCACACCCCTCGCCGCCTGCTCCTTCTCGCACTCGCCCTCGTGGCCGTGCCGCTCGCCCTGCCGGGCGCGGCCTCCGCCGCGACCGCCCGCGCCGCCGCCTGCCCCACGTTCACCGTGCTGCACAACGACCGCATCGGCAGCCTCAGCCTGCCGGCCGGGGGCTACCGCATCTCCCCGCGCGGACTCTCGTGCGCCGCCGCGGCCACGAACTTCGCGAACTTCCTCAACTACCCGTCGGGCCTGCTGCCGTCGCCGTGGCGCCTGAACTCGGCGACGCGCACGTTCTCGAACGGCGGCGGGCAGAGCTTCACGGTCACCCGCGGCGGGACGCCGCCCACGCCGCCCACGCCCCCGAGCGGACGGTGCCCGAACACCTTCAGCGTGCTCCACAACGACCGGGTCGGCAGCCTCGCCCTGCGCAAGGGCGAGTACTACCTCAACGTGCGCAATCTCGGCTGCCTGCAGGCCGCCAATCTCTTCGCGGAGTTCCTGGACGATTGGGACGGCATCCTGCCCTCGCCGTGGCGCGTGATCGCCTCGCAGCGCCGGTTCGTCGGGGGCAGCCGCAGCTTTGTCGTGACCCGCAAGGACAGCGGCGGCGGGACCAACCCGAGCCGCCAGCGGCTCTGCCCCGGCACGTTCCGGGTCCTGCACAACGACCGCATCGGACGCCTGGCGATCCCGAAGGGCAGCTACTACGTGTGGCTGCTGCCCGGCCGCAGCGTCAACTGCGCGCTGGCGTATTCGAACTTCAGCCAGTTCCTCGCCCGCACCGACGGGAAGCTGCCGAGCCCGTGGACCCTCGACGCGTCGTCCGGCACGTTCCTGCGCGGCCGCACGAACCCGCCGAACGGCTTCCGGATCGACCCGGGCAGCAGCACCGGCGGCACGACGCCTCCGTGAGCCCGGGGCCCGGGGCGGCCTGAGCCGCCCCGGACGGCCCGGCCAGCATCAGTCGCGGGTCAGCGCGTCCTTGGCCTTGTCGGCGGCGTCGGAGACCTTCTCCTTCACGGTGCCGGCCGCGCGGTCGACCTTGCCTTCGCGCTGAAGGTCCTTGTCGTCGGTCAGCTTGCCGGCGGCTTGCTTCACGCGGCCCTTGGCGTCATCGAGGTTCTCGGGCATGCGATCTCCTGTTCGGATTGACGGCACAGGCCCTGAGGCTTCCCTGGCCGCACGGGCAGCAAACCCGGCGGGTCAGCCCGCGGCGGCTGGTGATCTAGCATCGGCGCATGCCGGGTCCTCGCCGCTGCGACGTCGTCATCGTCGGCGGCGGCCACAACGCGCTCGTGGCCGCCGCGCTCCTCGCCCGGGCGGGCCGCTCGGTCGTGCTGCTCGAGCGCCAGGACCACCTCGGCGGCGCCGCGATCTCCAGCCGGCCCTTCCCCGGGGTCGACGCGCGGCTCTCGCGCTACGCGTATCTCGTCAGCCTGTTTCCGCATGCGCTGGCCCGCGAGCTCGGACTCGGACTGGAGCTGCGCCGGCGCACGGTCGCCTCGTGCACGCCCGCCGCCGCCGGCTGCCTGCTCATCGGGAGCGACGAGGCTGCAAGCGCCGCGTCGATGGCCGCGCTGACCGGGGACCCCGAGGCGTGGGCCCGCTGGCAGGCCTTCGAGGGCATGACGGCGCGGGTCGCCGCCGGGGTCTTCCCCACGCTGACCGAGCCGCTGCCGACCCGCGAGCAGCTGCGGGCCCGCGTCGGCGACGACGCCGCCTGGGACGCCGTGGTCGAGCGGCCGCTCGGCGAGGCGCTCGAGGCCGCCCTGCCCGACGACATGGTCCGCGGCGTCGCCCTGACCGACGGGCTCATCGGCACCTTCGCGTCCGCGCACGAGCCGAGCCTGAGCCAGAACCGGTGCTTCCTCTACCACGTCATCGGCAACGGCACCGGCGCGTGGGACCTGCCGGTCGGGGGCATGGGCGCGCTGACCGACGCCCTGGCCCGGGCGGCTTGCGACGCCGGCGCCAGCCTGCGCCCGGGCGCCGAGGCCCAGTCGCTGGACACCGACGGCCGGCGGGCCATCGTCCGGTGCGCGGACGGCACCGCCGTCGAGGCGGACTGGGCCCTCTGCGGCGCGGCGCCGGCCGTGCTGGCGGGGCTCCTCGGCGAGCCGGCGCCCGATCCCGCGCCCGAGGGGTCCCAGCTCAAGCTCAACTTGCTCCTCGCCCGGCTCCCGCGCCTCGCGGCCGCGGTCGACCCGCGCGACGCCTTCACGGGGACGCTGCACGTCAACGAGAGCTACGCGCAGCTCGAGGCCGCCCACGCCGCCGCGGCGGCCGGCCGGATCCCCGATCCGGTCCCGCTCGAGTGCTACTGCCACTCGCTGTCGGACCCGTCGATCCTCGGTTCCGAGCTGCGCGCCGCCGGCGCCCAGACCCTGACCGTGTTCGCGCTGCACCTCCCCGCCCGGCTGTTCGCCGCCGATCACCGCGCCGCGAAGGCCGCGGCGGTCGCCGGCGCCCTGCGCTCGCTGGACTCAGTCCTCGCCGAGCCGATCGAGGGCTGCCTGTGGCGTGACGCGAACGGCGACCCGTGCCTGGAGGCGCGCACGCCCCAGGAGCTCGAGGCCGAGCTCGGGCTGCCCGGCGGCAACATCTTCCACGGCGACCTGTCCTGGCCGTTCGCCGAGGAGGAGGACGAGGCGGGGACCTGGGGCGTCGCGACCGCGCACCCGAACGTGCTGCTCTGCGGGTCCGGTGCCCGCCGCGGCGGCGCGGTGAGCGGCCTGGGCGGCCACAACGCCGCGCAGGCGGTGCTGAGCTCGCCGAGGTGAACGAGGCCGGACGGCCCGTCCGCCGCCGCCCCGCGCGCGGTCCGGCATGATCTGAGTCCATGCCCAGCCGACCCGAAGGCCCCCGCCCATGATGATCGTGATGTCGCCGCTGGCGACCGAAGAGGAGATCGCCGTCGTGCAGGCCCGGGTCGACACGCTCCCGGACGTCCACGTCGTGCTCATCCGCGGCGAGCTCAACACCGTGATCGCCGCCGTCGGCGACGCCGACGCGGTCCGCGAGATGGGCCTCGAGGGCTACGCGGGCGTCGACAGCGTCGTGGCGATCTCGCGGCCCTACAAGCTGGCCAGCAGCGAGGTCGCCCACCACGAGCCGACGGTGTTCGAGGTGCTCGGACGGACGGTCGGCGGGCCTGACGCGTTCTGCCTCATCGCCGGGCCCTGCACCGTCGAGAGCCGGGAGCAGACCCTCGAAGTCGCGCGGGCGGTGCAGGCCGGCGGCGCCTCGATGCTGCGCGGCGGCGCCTTCAAGCCGCGCACCTCCCCGTTCGCGTTCAGCGGCCTGGGCGAGCCGGCGCTGGAGATCCTCGCCGAGGCGCGCGCGGAGACCGGGCTGCCGGTCGTCTCGGAGCTGCTGGACATCCAGCACGCCGACGTGATCGCGCAGTACGTCGACGTCGTCCAGATCGGCGCCCGCAACATGCAGAACTACGCCCTGCTCGCCGTCGCCGGCCAGCTCGGCAAGCCCGTGCTGCTCAAGCGCGGCCTCTCCTCGACCATCGAGGAACTGCTGATGGCGGCCGACTACGTCCTCAAGGAGGGCAACGAGGACGTGATGCTCTGCGAGCGCGGCATCCGCACGTTCGAGACCGCGACCCGATTCACGCTCGACCTCTCCGCGATCCCCGTGCTCAAGCTCCACACCCACCTGCCGGTGATCGTGGATCCGAGCCACGCCGCCGGCGACCGGCGCCTGGTCGAGCCGCTCTCGCGAGCGGCGGCCGCGGTCGGCGCCGACGGGCTCATCGTCGAGGTCCACCAGGACCCAGAGCACGCGCTCTGCGACGGGGCCCAGGCCCTCTACGCCTCGCAGTTCGCCGACTTCGCCCGCGACGTCGGCGCCCACGCGGCGCTGCTCGGCAAGCACCTCTCCGCCGACACGCGGACCGCGCCGGCGGGCTGATCCGGCGCACTACTCGAAGCGGCCGGCCTCCAGCGCGCGGGCCAGGGCCTCCGGGTCGTAGCCGGGCAGCTCGCCGGTCCGCTCGGTGCCCGCCACGTAGGCCGCCATCGCCTGCTCGGCCTCCTGGCCCGCGACCGTCGCCATGAACTCCGCGCGTTCGCGGCGCAGGCCCGCCGCGAACGGCTCGGACCCGCCCAGGTACACCGACCGCTTGACCGCCCCGATCGCCGCCTTGGGTCGCCGGCCCAGGCGGGCCGCCAGCTCCAGTGCGCGGTCGAGCAGCGCGTCGGGCGCGACCACCTCGTCGACCAGCCCGATCTCCGCGGCCTGCCCAGGCGTGAGCGGGCCGCCATCGAGGCACAGGCGCAGGGCCCGGCCGGGGCCGAGCAGCCGGGCCAGCCGCTGGGTGCCGCCGCCGCCGGGCGGGAACCCGAAGAGGATCTCCGGCTGGCCGATGCCGTAGGGGCCGTCGGCCATGAGCCGGATGTCGCAGGCCAGCGCCAGCTCGCAGCCGCCGCCCAGGGCCGAGCCGTTGAGCGCCCCGACCACGACGGCCCCGGCCGATTCGAGGCCGAGGAGGGTCTCGCCGAACCGCTCCGCAGCCGAGAGGCCCGCCGCCGGCGTGCGGTCCAGGGCCCCGGCGCCGCCGGGCACCCGGCGCACGCCCGCGACCGCCGCCAGGGAAGCCCGGGCCGCGGCGAGCGGCACCGCCGGCGACTGCCGTGCGGCGGCGAGGATCTCGGCCAGGTCGTAGTGCGCCACGAACCGCTCCGGATGCGCGCCGGTGAGCACGATCGCCGTGGTCTGCGGATCGGACGCGGCCCGAGCCGCGAGATCGCCGAGCGCCGCCACGATCCCGTCGTCCATGAGGCCGTGCGGCGGGTTCGAGATGGTCGCCAGGACCACCCCGTCGCCGCGGGTGTCGATGCTGATCTCTCCCATCGGCGGACCCTAGCGCGGCGCCGGCTCGCTAGCGTTGGCCGGCATGGAGCTCGGCCTGACCAGCTTTGCGGAGACGACGCCCGATCCGGTCACCGGGCGCCGGCCGGCATCGGACCAGCGACTGCGCGACCTGCTGGAGGAGATCGCGCTGGCCGACGAGCTGGGGCTCGAAGTGTTCGGGCTCGGCGAGCACCACCGGCCGGACTTCGCGGCCTCCGCGCCCGCGGTGATCCTCGGCGCGGCCGCCGCCCGCACGAGCCGGATCCGGCTCAGCACGGCGGTGACGGTGCTGAGCTCCGACGACCCGGTCCGCGTGTTCCAGGACTTCGCCACGCTCGACCTGCTCTCGGGCGGTCGCGCCGAGATCATGGCCGGGCGCGGCTCGTTCATCGAGTCCTTCCCGCTCTTCGGCTACGACCTCGACGACTACGACGAGCTGTTCGCCGACAAGCTCGAACTGCTCCTGGCCCTGCGCGAGTCCGAGACCGTGACGTGGTCGGGCCGCCACCGCCCGCCGATTCCCGGGCTGCGGGTCGATCCGCGCCCGCTCCAGGATCCGCTGCCGGTGTGGCTCGCCGTCGGCGGGACGCCCCAGTCGGTCGTCCGCGCCGCGACGCTCGGCCTCCCCCTCATGATCGCGATCATCGGCGGGAGCCCCGACCGATTCGTGGCGCTGACCGACCTCTACCGCCGCGCGGCCCGCGAGACCGGACGGGACCCGGCGGCGCTGCCGCTGGGCATCAACACCCACGGCTACATCGCCCCGACCTCCCAGGCCGCCGCCGACGAGTTCTACGGCCCCTACGCCGAGGCGATGTCGCGGATCGGCCGCGAGCGCGGCTGGCCGCCCATGCAGCGTGTCCAGTACGAAATGATGCGCACCGAGCAGGGCGCGCTTGCCGTGGGAAGCCCCGAGCAGGTCGTCGGGAAGCTCCTGCGCGCCCACGAGCTGTTCGGCCACCAGCGCCACCTCCTGCAGTTCAGCGTCGGCACCCTCCCGCACGCCCAGGTCATGCGCTCGATCGAGCTGTTCGGCACCGAGGTCGCCCCGGCGGTCCGGGCCGAGGTCGCCCGCCGCGAGGCCGCCGCCGCGCCCGCCTGAGCCGGGCTCAGGCGGCCGACGCGCGCGGCGCCGCACGCTCGCCGCGGTGGCGGGCGTACATCTCGTGCACCCACTGCCCGCCCGGCCGGGCTGTGAGCTCGTCCCGCAGCTCCTGGACCGGCGGCGTGGCCCAGGCCGGCGCGTACGGCCGCTCGGGCGGCGCGATCACGGGCGTGAAGAGCGCCGCCGCAGCGAGGTCGGCGACGCTGAATCGGTCGCCGGCGAGGTAGCCCGACGGCTGCAGCTCGGCCTCGAGCCGGTCCATCGCGGCGACGACGCGATCGCGCGCGAGCGCGGCCCGCTCGTCGTCGATGCCGTAGTCGAGGCGCACGAGCAGCCCCGCGGCAGCGGAGCCCTGGCGCAGCATGCGCTCCCGGCCGGGGCTTGGAGAGGTGAAGAGCGCCGCGGCGGTCGCGTCGTCGTCGGGCAGGGTGTGGTGCCACACGTACCGCCGCAGATTCGGCCCGAGCTCCTCGTCGAACCAGTCCTCGAGCACGAGCGCCCGCGCCCGCTCCTCCGGGTCGGCGGGATACAGAGGCGGATCCGGCTGGTACTCCTCGAGCGCGGCGATGATCGCCGTGGAGTCGCCGACGTGGCGGCCGTCGAGCTCCAGGACCGGCAGGCGCCGCTGGGCGCCCCGGCTCGCCACGAGGGCGGCGATGCCGTGCAGGCCCGGAACGGGGACCCGCCGGGTGTGCGGAATCCGCTTGTAGTCCAGGGCCCAGCGCGCCTTCTCGTTGTAGTGCGAGAGCTCGATGTGCCAGAGGACGACCGCCATGAACGCGACCCTACTCCGTCTCACCCGCCGGACCGCGCCTCAAGTTCAGCCCGCCGCGGCCCGATACCCGCGCACATGAGCGTCACCGCACCCGCGCCCGCTGGCCGCCCGACCGGCACCGACCTCCGGTACCGCTCGCTGTGGGGGCTCGTGCCCGCCATGGCGATGGTGATGATCGATTTCACGATCGTCTCCATCTCGGTCACGTCGATCCAGCAGGACCTGCACCTCTCGGCGACCGCGGCGCAGTGGACCGTGACGGCCTACGCCCTGGCCACGGCAGCCTTCGTGGCCCTCGGCGGCCGCCTCGGCGACATCCTCGGGCACAAGAAGATCGTGGTGATCGGCGTCGCGGTGTTCGCCGCTTCCTCGCTGATGTGCGGCCTCGTGCCGGACAACTCGTCGCTGTCCGAGCCGTGGCTGATCGTGTTTCGCTCGCTCCAGGGCATCGGCGGCGCGCTCCTGATTCCCTCGACCACCGTCCTGGTGCTCAACTCCTTCCCGGTCGACGAGCGCGGGAAGGGCCTGGCGATCTTCTTCATCATCGCCGGGCTGTTCACGGCGCTCGGCCCGATCGCCGGCTCCTACCTGACCGAGTACTGGACCTGGCGGGCGATCTTCTGGATCAACGTCCCCGTCGCGCTCCTGTCGCTCATCGAGCTGTCGCGCATCTCCTTCCCCGACCATCCCCAGAAGGCCTCGATCGACTGGACCGGGGCGGCGCTGCTGGCCAGCGGCATGGCGCTGTCGGTGCTCGGCCTCCAGCAGTCGACCGCGTGGGGCTGGGACTCCCCGGCCACCATCGGCTCGATCGTGGCGGGCCTCGCGCTCCTCGCGGGCTTCGTGGCGGTCGAGCGGCGCGCCGCCGAGCCGCTCATCGACGTGAAGTCCTTCTGGGCCAACCGGGCCTTTGCGACCGACAACGTCGTGATCTTCTTCTTCTTCACGGCGTGGCTGTCGATCTTCCTGTTCGGGTCGATGTACTTCCAAATCGCGGTGGGCCAGCCGCCGTCGCAGGCCGGCTTCTCGATCCTCACGGTCTTCTACCCGTTCTTCATCACGTCCCGGATCGGCGGCTCGATGTTCGACGCGAGCGGGGCGAAGAAGCCCGTCGTCATCGGCCTCGTCCTCACCGCCGTCGGCATGGCGATGTGGGCACACGAGGCGACCGCGCTCAAGCACCTCAACGTCCTCTGGGGCCAGCTCGTCACCGGCGCCGGCCTCGGGTTCGTGATGTCGGCGATCAACACCGATGCGCTCAACCGCATCGGCGGCGCGGCCCGGGGCGCGGCCTCGGGCGTCGTGCAGACGACCCGCAACTTCGGGTCCGCCGTCGGCGTCGCGCTCCTGGGCACCGTGCTGATCACCGTCCTGCAGGACAAGGCCGAGACCCTGCTCCAGAAGGCGGGCCTGCCGGTCGCGCAGGCCGACGCGGTCGCCACGTCGATCCTGCAGTCGGGGGCCGGGCCGAAGCACGGCGAGAGCGCCGGGCCGCTCGGCACGGCGATCGGCACGGCGATCCAGACGAGCTTCGCCGACGCGTTCGCCGCCGCCCTCTACGTCGGCGCCGGCCTCATGGCCGCGACCGCGATCTTCGCTCTGGCGATGATGCCGGCCGGCCGCCAGGCGGACGTCGAGTAGCGGCCGCGCCGGACCCTCAGCCCCGGCAGGCCGCCGGTGACGGATTCGCCTTCAGGAACTTCTGGAGCGCCACCGGCCGGGCGGACATGATCCCGTCGACACAGAGGTCCACGAGCTTCTTCCAGGTCACCGGCGCGTCCGGATCGTTGTCGCCGAACCACACGTGCCAGGAGTACCCGCCCGCGTGGGCCGCATCGATGAACGGCTTGGACGCGACGGTGACGAGCCCGAGGCCCGGGTAGTCGTAGGTCACCGGGAGCTGGAAGACGACCGAGCCCTGCGTGGGCCGGATCTTCTTCAGGAGGAAGTCGGCCGAGCCCGTGATCCCCGGCGCCAGCGGGATCTTCGGCGCGAGCTGGTGGAAGAGGTCGACGGCCTCCTGCTTGAAGGAGACCACGATGAGGTCGCGGCGCGGGCTGGCCTTGAGCAGCCTGGCCAGGACGCGGGCGTTGTAGAGGTACTCGGCGAGCGCCTCCTTTTTCGTGCGGCCCTTGATCTCGATGTTGATCGGGGTCCGCGGGAAGGCCTTCATGACCTCCTCGAGCGTGGTGACCCGGAAGTCTGAGGCCTGGTAGCCCTTGGGCGGCTTGCGCTTGCCGGTGGCGATCCCGCGGAACGGGTAGGCCGAGGCCGGCCGGGTGCGGTCGTAGTGCGGCGCCTTGGGCGAGAACCAGTACGCGCCGTCGAGCTTCTGGATCTGCTTGAGCGTGAACGAGCGCACCTCGCCCCGCCCGTTGGTCTTGCTGTCGACCGTGGTGTCGTGCATGACGATCACCTTGTTGTCCTTCGTCACGCCGATGTCGAGCTCGAGCATGTTCGCGCCGGCCTTGGTGGCCTTCTTGAACGCGTACATCGTGTTCGAGGGGAACTCGTCCTCGCCGCCCTGGTGGGCGATGTTCAGCGGCGGAGTCGCGCGCCAGTTGCGGGCGAGGGCCGAAGTCGGCAGGACGGCGGCGGCGGCGAGCGCGGCGGCAGCGGGCAGGAAGAGCAGGCGGAGTCGGGGCATGCCCCGATCGTATGGGACGGCGCCGCGCCGTGAGCCGGTGGCCCGGCCCGCCCGCGGGACGGCGAACCGGGAGCCCTCCGCCACAGTGGCGGAGAACTCCGGTTTCGGCCCGCCCGGCAGCGGCTCAGCCGTACGTCCCGGCGATCGCGTCGAAGTACGCGTCCGCGAGGCGGCCGAAGCCGGCCTCCGTGAGCGCGATCGGATCGCCGGCCTCGAGGTGCAGGACCGACGTCGCGGCCTTCAGCTTGATCTGCGTGTCGGCTGTGAGCACGCCCCCGTGCTCCAGCAGCGAGGTGCAGAGCACTCGCACCTCGTTCATGGGGTTGCCATCCTTGCCCTCCTTCCCGCGGGCCCGGTGCACGAAGCTCGCGTCCAGGACGAGCACCAGGGTGTTGAAGAACCGCGGCGCGAAGGCTGCGAACGCGGCGTCGAGGCCGGCGTCTCCGCCGGCGCCCGCCGCCGCGCGGGCCGCGTCCTCCAGGTCTCGATAGGCCGAGACCTGGTCTCGGACGCGCTCGCGGCAGCCGTCGATGAATTCGGGCGGATAGCTCGTGACAGCGAGCATGGGGCCTCCAATCCGGGGGTGGGATCCTCGTCGCCTGGAGACGAACGGCGGGCCCCCGTTTCGACACCCCGGCGCTACGCCGGCACGGCGGCGCGCTGCGTCACGCGGTAAGCCTCGACGTCGAAGCGGCGCGTCCATTTCCGGTAGTGCCACGCCGACGACGGCCACACCGCCGACGGCTCGCCGCCGGCGTCCAGGTACCAGCTCGAGCAGCCGCCGACCGCCCACACCGTGCCCTTGACCATGTCGTGCACCTTGCGGGCGTACGCGTCCTGCGCGTCCTGGGCGACCTCGACGCTGGCGAGCCCGCGCGCCTCCATCGTGCGCAGCGCGTCCATGACGTAGACGACCGCCGACTCGATCTGCATCACCTGCGACATGTGGCCCGTGCCCGTCCCGATGCTCCCGATGCGGAAGAGGTTCGGGAAGTTGGCAGTCGTCACGCCGCGATAGGCGCGCGGCGAGTCGCCCCAGGTCTCGGCGAGCGAGCGACCGTCGCGGCCGTGGAAGACGGCGCCCACCGGCGGGTCGGTCACGTGGAATCCGGTCGCGCAGACGATTGCGTCGACCTCGTGCGCGGCGCCGTCGGCGGTGATCACCGCGTGCTCGGTGATCTCGGTGATCGGCGAGGTCTCGACATCGACGTTGGGCTGGTTGAGCGCCGGGTACCAGCTGCTCGTGATGAGAATGCGCTTGCAGCCGATCTCGAACGACGGGGTGAGCTTCGCGCGCAGCGCCGGGTCGTCGATGCTCGCCCGGAGGTAGCCGCGGGCAACCGCCTGGAACGCCCGGCGCAGCGGCCGGTGCTGCAGGAACTTGAAGAGCAGGCCGTCGCGGTACACGTACTGGCCGCCGCGGATCAGCTTCTGGAGCGCGGGCACGGCCCGGAGCACCTTGCGCTCGGCCTCGGTGACGTCGCGATCGTTGCGCGGGATGACCCAGCCGGGCGTCCGCTGGAAGATCGTGAGCCGGGCGACTTCGGGCTGGATGGCGGGAACGATCTGGATGGCCGAGGCACCCGTGCCGATCACCGCGACGCGCTTGCCGGCCAGCGACTCGTCGTGGTTCCAGCGCGCGGAGTGAAAGCGCGCGCCGGCGAAGCGGTCGAGCCCGGGGATGTCCGGATAGACCGGATCGGTCAGCACGCCGGTGCCGTCCACGACGACGTCGGCGGTGAGCTGCATGGTCGTCGTGCGCAGCTGCCACACGCAGCGCTCGGCGTCCCAGCGCGCGTCGGTGACCTCCTCGCCGAAGCAGGTCCGCTCGGCCAGGTTCAGGTCGCGGGCCACGCGCTCCTCGTACTCCCAGATCTGCTTGCCGCTGGAGAAGGTCCGCTCCCAGTCGGGGTTCGGGGCGAAGGACAGCGAGTAGAGGTGGGAGGGAATGTCGCAGGCGATGCCCGGGTAGGTGTTCTCCCGCCACACGCCGCCGACCTCGCGGGCGCGCTCGAGGACGACCCAGTCCTGGATGCCGGCCTCCTTGAGCGCGTGCACCATCGCCAGGCCGGTGAAGCCCGTGCCGACGATCGCGACGCGGACGTGCGCGCCGTCGAAGCCTCCGCCCGGCTCGGGCGCAGCCGGAGCGTCGGCGGGCGGACGGACGGTGGCGGCGGTGGCGGCGGTCACGAGCTCTCCTTCGGGTCGGCGGTGCGCGAGCCAGAGTAGACAGTGCGTCGAGAAAAATCAACACGATGTTGATTCTCGTCCCGCGGTGGCCTAGGGTGTCCCGCGTGCCGACGACCGCCCACAGCCGCCGCTCCGCCTCGCACCGCAAGGGCGACGCCGCCGAGCAGGCGATCCTCGAGACCGCCGAGCGCCTGCTGCAGGCGGCGCCGCTGAGCGACGTGTCGGTCGAAGCGATCGCCCGCGGCGCGGGGATCTCGCGATCGAGCTTCTACTTCTACTTCGCTTCCAAGGAGGACGTGCTCCTCGCCCTCGTCGAGCAGGCCACCGGCTGGCTCGAGGAGCGGGTGGCGGCGGCCACGGCGACCGTCGCCGAGGACCCGCGGCGCGGGATCGCGGACGGAATCGAGGCGACCGCGCTGCTCTGGCGCGAGCACACGGGCGTCCTGCGGGCCGCGATGGCCGCCGCCGCGACGGACGAGCGCGTCCGCGCCGCCTGGGACGCGATGCTGCGGCGGTTCGTGGACCTCAATGCGGCGATGATCCGGGCCGAGCGCGACCGTGGCGGCGCCGCCGGCGCGGCCACGCCCGAAGAACTGGCCATCGCGCTCGTGCTCCTGAGCGAGCGGTCCTTCTACGCCGCGGCAGCCGGCGGCGGCGTCGCGCTCGCTGGCGATCGCATCGTGCCCGTGCTCACCGAGGTCTGGCAGCGGGCGATCTTCGGCGGCGGCTGAGCCGGTCCAGCCGGTTCCGCGGACGGAACGCGCGGCGCGCCGTGCCGTGCGCCAGCTCGACGCGACCTCAGCCGCCGGCTGTCTGGGCGCCCAGGAACGGCAGCACGGCCTCGGCGGCGCGCTCGGGCTCGTCGAGGAACGGCCAGTGGCCGGCGTCGGGGAGGACCGTGATCGTGGCGTGCGGCCACGAGCGCCGCTGAGCTTCGGCGAACTCGACGCCGATGTAGGGGTCCTTCGCGCCCCAGAGCACGTTGACCGGGACATCGCCGAGCCGTTCCTCGATCCGGTCGGCCGCCTCGTCGCCTTCCGGCCCGTCGAAGCGCACGGACCGATAGAGGGCCAGCGCCGCGCGCTTGGTCGCGCGGTCGTTGTCGGCGGCCATCCGCTCCGCGGCCTCCCTCGGGAGGCCGGGGTTGTCCTTCGTGAGGGCGCGGACCAGGACCTTCGGCGTGGTGATCGCCTGCAGCGCCTCCCCGACCACGGGGATCCGCCACAGGCGCGCCGCCGAGTGCCAGCGGTATCCGCGCTGGACGCCGATGTTGCAGAGCGTGAGGCTCGCCACGCGCTCCGGGTGCTCGGTTCCCCACATGAAGCCGATGCCGCCTCCCCAGTCGTGCAGGACGAGGTGGGCGCGCTGCACTCCGAGCTCGCTCAGCGCGCCGTCGAGCCAGCGCGCGTAGCCCTCCAGCGTCACGTCGAACGTGGCGGGGCGATCGGCGCGGCCGAAGTTCGGAAGGTCGGGCGCCAGCGCGCGGGCGAAGTCGCCGGTGCCAGCGACCAGCGCGCGCCAGTCCTCGCTCGAGCACGGGTTGCCGTGGACGAAGACGACCGCCTCGGTCCGGTCGCCCGGGCCGGCCTCGAGCACCGGAGCTCCGACGCCCTCGACCTCGACCCGCACCTCGCGCACCTCAGCCATCGCGGCGAGAACCTACCCGAGCCGGCTGCCGCCGCCGCGAGTCCCCGCCACCGAGCCGCGCCTCCAGGCGCCGGGATCAGGCGGCGGCCGCCAGGCCCAGCCGCCCGCGGAGGTCGTCGACGAGGGCGGGCAGCTCGTCCGCGGAGGCGCTGCCAAACACGTAGAGGTCGGGCCGCACGAGGACGGCGTGGGCGCCGTGCTCGTCCAGCCAGCCGGTCGTGCGCCCGTCCGCGTCGCGGGCGTCGTCGAGGCGCACGACGGCGACGTCCAGCGCGTCGAGCACGGCGCGGTGCCCCGGCTCGAGCGCGTCCATGCCGGCGCCATCGCGGGCGATGAGCGTGAATCCCGGGCCGGTGTGGTCGTCCAGCCGGGCCTCGCGTCCGCCGAGCTCCAGGACCCCCTGGAGGGCGAGCTGCCCCGACAGTACGTCCCCGTCGCGGCGCAGCGGGCCCTCCAGGGGCGGCAGCCCGATCTGGGGCGGCGGGCCGGCGGCGCGCACGGTGCGATCGCGCTCGGCGGCCGCGTCCGGGTCGAGCTCGCACAGCACCTTCCCGAGCTGCACGGCGAAAGCGATGATCCAGTCGTTCTGCGGCTGGCGCTCCTCCGTGGCCGTGTCGAGGAGCGCATCGGCGGCCAGGCCCCGCAGGACCAGGTCGAGCTTCCAGGCGACGTTGGCCGCGTCGCGCAGCCCGGCGCACAGGCCCTGGCCGAGGAACGGGGGCGTCAGGTGCGCGGCGTCGCCGACGATCAGGCAGCGCCCGTCGCGCACGCGCTCGGCCACCATCGAGCGGAACTCGTACACCGCGTGGCGCAGGAGCGTCGCGTCGCCGGGGGTGATCCATGGCGCGAGCAGCTCCCACGAGCGGGCCGCGTCGAAGTCCTCGGCCCGTTCGCCGTCGAGGAGCATGAACTCCCACCGGCGATGGCCTCTGCCGCTGTGCACCTGCGTCGTGGGCCGGCGCGGATCGCACCACTGGCAGGCGTCGGGCAGGCCGAGGGCGCCGTCGTCGTTGGGCGCGACGTCGACCACGAGCCACTGCTCCTGGAACCCGAGGTCGCGCCGCGGGATGCGCAGCGCCTCACGGACGAACGAGTTCGCCCCGTCGGCGCCCACGACCCAGCGCGCGCGCACGGTCCGCGTCTCGCCCGCGGCCGCCGCGACGCCCTCCCCGGGCCCGTCGACGCGCCGGAGGGTGGGCGTCGCGCCAGCGCCGTCCTGCTCCAGGCCTTCGGCCGACCAGCCGCGCTCCACGGTCACCCCCGGGAAGGAGCGCGCGCGGGCATCGAGCGCTTCCTCCAGGAGCGGCTGGAAGAAGAGGTAGTCCGGCTCCCAGCCGGACACCGCCGGGCTGGCAGGCCGCAGCGTCATCAGCTCCTCGCCGTCGGCACCGAACCAGCGGTACTCGCTGAACGAGATCATCTCCGGCTCGAGCTGCTTCGCGACGCCCAGCCGGTCGAGCAGGCGCATGATCTCGTGGTCCAGATGGACCGCGCGAGGCAGCCGGTAGATCTCGCTGAAGCGCTCGAAGCACGCGACGCGGTGACCGGCCGCGCCAAGCGCCACTGCGAGCGCCTGGCCAACCGGACCGAAGCCCACGATTGCGACATCGACGGTGTCCGGGGTGACCTGGCCCGAGGCGCTCATCGGCACACCGTAGGGTGTTTCTGACAATGTTGTCAAGTTTGACGTACTTGTCATCTTAAGTGTCGTCGGCCATCATTGCGGCCGTGGCCCAACCCGCAGCGACCGCGCCTCCCGGCCGCCACGCTCGGCGCCGCGCCCAGACGCGCGCGAAGCTCGTCGCCGCGGCCCGCGAGCTGTTCGCCGCCCAGGGGGTCGACGCGACGACCGTCGCTGAGATCGGCGCGCGGGCCGACATCGCGCACGGCTCGTTCTACAACCACTTCTCCACCAAGGAGGAGATCCTCGCCGCCGTCTTCGAGGACACCCTCGCCGGCCAGCTGCCGCTGCTCGAGGCGCGCCGGGCCGGAGTTCGCGATCCTGCCGAGCGCGTGGCGATCGCCCACCGCCACCTGCTCGCGGCCGTGCGCGAGGACCCAGAATGGGGCTGGCTGATCGTGCGCCTGCCGCTGCCGCACACGGTCCTGGCCACCGTGCTGGGGGACGACGCCGGCGCCGACCTGCGCGACGGACTCGCCGCCGGGCGCTTCCGCGTGGAGGATCCCGTGGTCGCGCTCCACGCCAGCGGCGGCGCGCTCCTGGGCATCATGGTCCTGATCCTGGAAGGCGGCGCCGGCCCCGATGCCGACACGGCGCACGCCGCCGGCGTCTTGCGGATGTTCGGGCTCCGGCCCGCCGACGCCGCGAGGATCGCCGCCCGCCCGCTCCCGGGGCCGTAGCGCTCTCGAGCCGAGGCCCGGACTCCCGCCTCCATGGCGGTGACGAGGCAGCGCGGCTGCCCGGGCCCTGCTGCGCCCGCGCTGTCGGCTGGCGTTGGCGACGCGGCTTGCGGGTCGTCTGCGGCCGGACTATCTTGCGCGAGGTGCGTCGGTCTCGGGAGATGCCCGCTGGTGTGCGCGGCCCAACGGCACGGTGGCTCGAAGTTCAACCGCGCACGGTGGTCCTGGGGGTGCTCGCCACGCTCCTGGCGTCTGCAGCGGGCCTGGCGCCGGCGGCAAACGCGGCGAACCGCGTCTACTGGTCCAACTACCTCGGCAACACGATCGCGTTCGCCGCGCACCTGAATGGCAATGGCCCCGGTGGCACCCTGGCGACCACGGGCGCCACGGCCAAGACCCCATCCGGGGTGGCGCTCGACGTCGCCGCCGGACGCATCTACTGGGCCAATCGCACGGGAAACACGATCTCGTTCGCGAAGCTCGACGGCAGCGGCGCAGGCGGCGACCTCAACACCGCCGGCGCCACGATGGGCACGCCGATCGGGGTGGCGATCGACCCCGCCGCGGGCCGGATCTACTGGGCCAACAACAACGCCGGCAAGATCTCGTACGCCAACCTGAACGGCTCGGGCGGCGACGACATCGACACCACGGGCGCCACGGTCAACAAGCCCTTCGGGGTGGCGATCGACCCGGCGGGCGACCGGATCTACTGGGCCAACAGCGGACTCGGAGTCAACAAGATCTCCTTCGCCAGCCTGAAGGGCTCGGGCGGCGGCGACCTCAGCACCGCGGGGGCGACGGTGAACTTTCCCAACGGCGTCGCGATCGACAGTGCCGCGGGCCGGATCTACTGGGCCAACTACCTCGGCGGCACGATCTCGTTCGCCCGGCTCGACGGCGGCGGAGGCGGCGACCTCAGCACCGCCGGCGCGACGATCGACCAGCCGAGCGGGGTGGCGATCGACGCCGCCGCCGGCCGGATCTACTGGGCCAACGCGACGACCCCCGGCAAGATCTCGTACGCCAAGCTGAACGGAACCGGCGGGGGCGGAAGCCTCACGACCACCGGCGCCACGCTGAACTCTCCGCAGCTCCCGGCCGTGCTCAAGGCCCCGGTTGCTGCCGGCAGCCCGGCGATCACGGGCGGCCCGCAGCTGCGGTCGGTGCTGTCGTGCTCTGCCCAGGGCGCCTGGGCGCCGGACCTGCTCGGCGCCTTCCTCTACCGCGCGCCCGCGAGCTACGCATTCCAGTGGACCCGGAACGGCGCGGACATCGCCGGAGCGCAGGACAGCAAGCTCACGGCTGACGTGCCCGGCGCGTACCGCTGCCGCGTGACCGCCGCCAATCTGGCCGGGAACGACACCCAGACGAGCGGCGCCATCACCGTGGTCGACACGATCGTTCCCCGCTATCTGAGCGTCGTGCTGTCGCCGCGGAGCTTCTCGGCCTATCGCTCGGGTCCCAGCGTCCGCCCGGCCCGCACCCGCGGCACCACCATCACGTACCGGCTCAGCGAAGCCGCCGCGGCCACGTTCCGCGTCGAGCGCGCGCTGACCGGGCGCCGGGTCGGCGGCCGCTGCGTGCGGACGACGCGGGCCAACCGGACGAGGCGCGCGTGCCAGCGCTTCGTGCTGCTCCCCGGCAGCTTCCGCCAGGCCAGCACGGCCGGCCTCAACGCCTTCCGCTTCACCGGCCGGCTCGCCGGACGCGCCCTCGCACCCGGGGGCTACCGGCTGGTCGCCGTCGCCGCGGACACCGCGGGCAACCGTTCCAAGCCACAGCGCAGGCTGTTTCAGATCGTTCAGTGAACTCGCCCGCGGGGCCCGGGCGTGCCGGCTGAGCGCTGGGCCCAGGGACCGCCGTCGCGGGATGCCGCGGCTGCGGAGGTTTCAACTCGCCAGCAGCAGCCGTGGCAGTGCGTCGCTCATCCAGTCGGTGACGCGCTCGGCGCTCCAGCCACGCTCCGTGCGCAGCTGGTGCCAGACGGGGTCGCTGAGGACGGTGAAGAAGACGTCGGTCGCGTGGGCCGGGTCCAGGCCGGCGCGCAACGCACCGCGTGCGGCGAACAGGTCGATCACCTGCCCGAACGCTTCGAGGCGCAGGCGCTCGTGGTGCTCGTGCAGGTCGCGCACCTCGGGGTCGGTGAGCGCGGCGGCGCGGAGCACCTCGGAGATCGCGCTTGCACGCTCGAACAGCGGCGCGGCGCCACGGACGAAGAGCCGCAGGGCCTCGGCCGGGTCGGGCTCGGCCTCCATCGCCTCCCACCAGCCGGAATCCTGAGGAACCGTCGGATCCTGCTCGCCGAGGACGGCGACATCGATCACCGCGCCGATCAGCTCGGCCTTGGTGCGGAAGACGAAGTAGACGGTCTGCACGGCCACGCCGGCGCGGCGCGCGATCGCGGCCATCGTCGCGCCGTGGAACCCGTGCGCGAGGAACTCCTCGTGGGCGGCACGCAGGATCCGGCGGCGCGTGGCAGCGGCCTTCGCCCGCCTGCTCGTCTTGGCCGGGGTCACGGCGGGAACGCTAGCGGCGACATCACTAGACACTGACACTAGAGTTATGCTTTAGTAACGCGCCATGCCCTCGACGACGCTCTCCGAACCTCGTTCGCAGACGCCGGCCTCGGCGCGCAGCCTCGGGCGCGTGTGCCTCTGGGCGGGCCTGCTCGGCGCCGCGTCCGGGGTCGCACTGGCTGTCGCGCCGGCCGCGGTCGCCGAGGACCGCTACAGCTACCCGATGACCGCGGCCGTGTTCGTCGCGGCGCAGTGCTGGTTCGCCGTCCAGCACCTGGGCCTTTGGGCCGGCATCGTCGGCCTGGGGCGCAGCGCGGCGCAGGCACCGCGCGGCGCGCTGCGGCTTGCGGCGGCGGGCATGCTGCTGCTCGCTGCGGCGGAACTGGCGGCGATCACGGCAGCGGGCTCGGCGTATCCGGGGCCCGGCACCGGGATCCTCGACGCGCTCTACGGCGTCTCGACGATCGCCGTCGGGGTCGGGCTCGTCTGGGCCGGGGTCGTCGTCGTGCGCCGCCGAGGGTGGACCGGCCGCCGGCGCTGGCTGCCGCTCGTGCTCGGGATCTGGGTGTTCGTCCCGATGCTCCCGGCGCTGTTCGGGGGCTTTCTCGCTGCGCGGCTCGCGATCACCGTCTGGATGGTGCTGTTCGCCCTGCTCGGATGGGCGCTGGAGCGCGAGGGCGCCCGGTGACCGTGCCCCGCCGCGTGGCGCTCTGGGTGTTCACCATCGCTGCCGCGGTCGTCGCGGCCGGCGTGCTCTGGCAGGCGTTCATGATCGTCGCCTACGTGCGCGGCGCGGGCCCCGAAGCCCGCCACCTGCACGTCACCGGGGCCTACGTCGTCCACAACCTCGAGATCGTGGTCGCACTGGCTGCGGCGGTCGCGTTCCGGGGGGAGTGGCGGCGCGTCGGCTTCGCGATCCTGCTGCCCATCTACGGGACCTTCCAGGTCTTCGCGATCGGCGACACGCATCGCCCCGGGGGCTGGGCCGACGGCCTGCACGGCCTGCTGGCGCTCGTCGTGCTCGTGCAGGCCACGATGCTGGCCGTCGACGGCGCCCGTCACCTGCGCGCCCGCGCGCCGGCGCTGCGCTGAAGCACACTGAGCCCGGTGCGGGCGGCCGCGGTCATCGCGTGGTTCACCGGGCTGGGGTTCGGCGTGCCCGGCGTCTACGGCCTCTGGTTCCTGCTCAGCCGCGGCCGCGTCTGGACGTTCCTGGGCTTTCCGGCCTACGGCGGCGGGCCGTTCGAGAGCATCGGCCTGCGCCCGTCGCCCGGACTGCTCGCAGCCTTCGTGGGCGTGTGCGGGCTCGAGATCCTCGCGGGCGTCTGGCTGTGGGCGCGGCAGCGCCGCGGCGTGCTGCTGGCGTTCTGGCTGCTGCCGCTCGAACTGCTGTTCTGGACCGGCTTCTCGCTGCCGTTCGGGTTCGTCCTGGGAGCGCTGCGCACCGGCGCGCTCCTGGCCGACCGCGACGCGAGGACCGCGCTGCACGACCGGCGGGCGGGACGACGACGGAGGGGGAGGGATTCGAACCCTCGGTAGCGGGGTTACCGCTACAACGGTTTTCGAGACCGCCCCGTTCAACCACTCCGGCACCCCTCCATGAGGCCCGCACGGGCGGACGAGAGGGTACCGGGGCGGCGTCGGGGGCGGCAGCGCCGAGCCCGCGCCGCTCGAGGGCCTGGCGGCACCGCGGACGCCCCGGCCGCCGGGGCGTCCGGTAGACCCACGCCCCATGACCATGCGGATCCGGCCGCTGACGCGCAGCGAGCTCGACACGGCCGTCGGCTGGGCGGCCGCGGAAGGCTGGGATCCGGGCGTCGGGGACGCCGACGCGTTCTGGGCCGCCGACCCCGGCGGGTTCTGGGGCGGCGAGCTGGACGGGGAGCTCGTGGCGACGGTCTCGCTCGTGCGCTGGTCGCCGGCGTTCGGGTTCGTCGGCTTCTACATCGTGCGGCCCGATCGGCGGGGCGCCGGGCACGGGCTTGCGCTGTGGCGCGCCGTCGTCGACGCGTCGAGCCTCCCGACGCTCGGCCTGGACGGCGTGCCCGCCCAGGAGGGCAGCTACGAGCGGTCCGGGTTCGCGCTGGCCTATCGGAGCGCCCGCTTCGGCGGCGAGGTCGCCGGCGCCGCGAGCGCCCGCGCCGTGGACGTGCTCGCGCTGACGCGGGAGACCGTGGTCGCCTTCGACGCCGCGCACCATGCCGCGCCGCGACCGGCATTCCTGGCGCCGTGGCTGGCGGGACCCGGCCGGCTCGCCCTCGCGCTGCCCGGCCCTGACGGCGCGATCGCCGCGCTCGGCGTGGCGCGGCCGACCGCCGCCGGGCACCGCGTCGGGCCGCTGCTGGCCGGCAGCCCGGCGGACGCACGGGAGCTGCTGCTGGCGCTCGCGGACCGGGCCGAGGGGCTGATCGCGCTGGATGTCCCGCTGGCCAATCCCGCCGCCGTGGCGCTGGCCCGCGGGCTCGGCCTCGAGCCGTCATTCGAGACCGCGCGCATGTACCGCGGGCCTGACCCCGGACTGCCGGTGCAGCGCGTGTACAGCGTCACCAGCTTCGAGCTCGGCTGACGGCACTGGCGCGCGGGACAGCGAGGCACGGCCGGGCCGGGCGGGGATAGCATCGCCCCCATGTGGCGATCGCGGCGACTCCCGGCCCTGGCCTTGGCGGCGCTGGCCGCGGGCACGGCCGGCGTCACCGCCGCGCCCGCTGCCGCCGCGCCCCGGTGCACGGCGGCCATTGCCGACGGACGGATCGCCGGCCGGACCCAGGGCAGCGTCTGCGCCTTCGCCGGCATCCCGTACGCGGCGCCGCCCGTCGGGTCGCTGCGCTTCCGCCCCCCGGCGCCCGTCCGTCCCTGGCGCGGCGTGCTGCGAGCCACGAAGGCCCGTGCGGTCTGCCCGCAGGACCGCGACCCGCTCGAGGAGTACCCGACCGCGGCGAAGCGCTTCACGGACGAGAACTGCCTGTTCCTGAACGTGTGGACGCCGCGGGCCGACGGCAAGCGGCGGCCGGTGATGGTCTTCATCCCCGGCGGCGCGTTCATCGTCGGCTCGGCCAGCGAGCCGATCTACGACGGCTCCCGCCTGGCCGCCCGCGGCGACGCCGTGGTCGTGACGCTGAACTACCGGCTGGGGATGCTCGGCTGGCTCGAGCTCGGCGGCCTCGATTCTCGCTACCGCGGCTCCGGCAACAATGGCCTGCGCGACCAGCTCGCGGCGCTGCGCTGGGTGCAGCGCAACATCGGCGCCCTCGGGGGCGACCCGCGCAACGTGACGGTGTTCGGCGAGTCCGCCGGCGCCATCTCGGTCAGCGCCCTGCTCGCGACCCGCCAGCCGGAGCGGCTGTTCCGTCGCGCGATCCTGCAGAGCGGCGGCGGCTACCTCGTCCACACCGCCGCCTACCAGCGCACGGTCGCCCGGCGCCACCTCGACGCCGGCGCGATCCGCAGCGTCGCCGCGCTGAAGGCGCTGAGCACCTCCAAGCTCCTGGACCTGCAGGCCAAGGTCGTCGACGCGGCGCCGCTGTTCTCCGGGGACACGTACTTCGCGCCCTACGTCGACGGCGGCCTCCTGCCGGGCCCGGTCGTCCCGCGGATCGCCGCGGGCAGTGCACGCCACGTCCGCGTGCTCTCGGGCACGGATGAGAACGAGACGGGCTATTGGGCGCTCTACGACCCAGGCCTGCTCGACGTGCCGCCGGCGGCGAACCCCTTCTTCCCCGCGGCCCTGAGCGGCCAGCGCGACGCGATCACCGCTCGCTACCGGGCCGACCGTCCCGGCGCGACCGAGGGCGCGATCACCCACGCGATGCTCACCGACCAGCTGTTCCGCGTGCCCCAGATCCGGCTCGCCGAGGCTCAGTCCCGGTGGCAGCCGGGGTGGATGTACCTGTTCCGCTGGCACGTGCCGTTCGACCCGGCGGCCCCGCCCGCCCAGAACCTCGGCGCGATCCACGCCATCGAGCTGGGCTTCGTCTTCGGCAACCTCGACCTGGCCACGGTGCCGCGCAGCGCGACGAAGGACCCCGCGCAGCTCGCCGAGCGCCGGCGCCTGTCGAACGGCGTCATGGACGCGTGGCTGTCGTTCGCTCGCTCGGGCGACCCGAACGCGAAGCGGGGCGCGGGCGTCCCGGCGTGGCCCGCCTTCACCGCGGCGAGGCGCGCGACGATGGCCTGGGATGCGCCGCCGGCGATCCTGAATGCCCCGTTCGACGCCGAGCGCGCGCTGTGGGACGGCCAGTCGTTCGCGGCGTGGGACTTCACACCCTAGCCCGCGGCGAGCGATCCGCGGCCCGGGCTCCGGCGCGGCGTCCGCCGGCACTCTAGGCTGGGCCGATGAGCGACGAGGGCCTGCAGGCCAGCGAGGAGAAGATGCGGGCCGCCGGGGTCGCCCCGGCCGCGGTCGCCGCCTTCGCGCACTACTACCGCCGGCTCGAAGCGGGCGAGACCGGGCTGCTGCCCGAATCCGAGATCGAGCCGGTCGAGGCGGTGCCCGACCTCGCGACGCTCCCGCCGCCGCCCGCCGAGACGGCCGACGCGCTGCTGGACCGGACCGTCCTCATCCGCCTCAACGGCGGGCTGGGCACCAGCATGGGCATGAGCCGGGCGAAGTCGCTCATCGAGGCGCACGGGGGCCGGACGTTCCTCGACCTCATCGTCGCCCAGGTCCTCTCGGCCCGGGCGCGGCACGCGGCCCGGCTGCCGCTGCTGCTGATGGACAGCTTCTCGACCCGCGACGACACGCTCGCGGCGCTCGCCGCGCACCACGGCCTGGAGCGGGACGGACTGCCGCTCGACTTCCTGCAGAACCGGGAGCCGAAGCTCCGGGCCGACGACCTCACGCCGGTGCAGTGGCCCGCCGACCCCGGGCTGGAGTGGTGCCCGCCCGGCCACGGCGATCTCTACACGGCGCTCGCCGCCTCGGGCACGCTCGCCGCGCTGCGCGAGCGCGGCTACCGCTACGCGTTCGTGGCCAATTCGGACAACCTGGGCGCGGCGCTCGACACCCGGCTGCTGGCCTGGTTCGCAGACTCCGGTGCGCCGTTCGCGATGGAGGTCGCCGACCGCACCGAGGCCGACCGCAAGGGCGGGCATCTCGCGCGCCTGCGCGGCGGGGGCCTCGTCCTGCGCGAGGCCGCCCAGGCGCCCGACGCCGACCAGGACGCCTTCCAGGACGTCGCCCGGCACCGCTACTTCAACACCAACAACCTCTGGCTCGACCTCGACGCGCTCGCCGGCGCGCTCGCCGCCGGCGGCGACGTCCTCCCGCTCCCCATGATCGTGAACCGCAAGACCGTCGACCCGCGCGACGCGGACTCGCCCGCGGTCATCCAGATCGAGACCGCGATGGGCGCCGCCATCTCGGTCTTCCCGGGCGCGGTGGCGATCCGGGTGCCGCGCACCCGCCTGATCCCGGTCAAGACGACCAGCGACCTGCTCGCCCTGCGCTCAGACCGCTACGCCGTGGCGCAGGACGGAACCGTCGGCCCGGCGCCCGGCTGCCCGTCCGCGCCGCCCGTGATCGATCTCGACCCCGAGTTCTTCAAGCTCCTGGACGACTTCGAGGCGCGCTTTCCCGGCGGGCCGCCCTCGCTGGCCGCGTGCGAGCGCCTGACGGTGCGCGGCGACGTCGAGTTCGGCGCGCACGTCGCCGTCCGGGGAACGGCCGAGGTCCTCCACGCCGGCCCCGGCCGTCTGCGGATCTCCGACGGCAGCGTGCTGTGAGCTCCGCGCCGGCCAAGCCGTAGTCCGCCGCGCCCCGCTCCGCGCCGGCCCCTGATGCCGGGGCGCCGCGAAGCGCACATCATGAGGAGGATGGAAACGGATGCGCGCAGCGGGCCGGTCATCGCCGGCTGCGAGGGCGCCGGCCACGACGCCGACGCGCTCGCATTCGCCGGCTGGCTGGCCCAGGCCTGGGACCGCCCGCTCGTCGCCGTCCTGGTGCGCCCGCGGCTGCGGCGCCGTGCCGGCGCCGACATCGCCGCCGACGACGCCGCCGTCCAGGCCGACGCCGAGCACGCGCTCGCCGATGTCCGGGCCGGGCTGCCCGTGGGCGCAACCGCCCGGATCGTCGCCGCGGACTCCCCAGCCCGCGGGCTCCACGAGGCCGCCGAGGCCGAGGATGCCGCCGCGATCGTCGTCGGCTCGACGCACCGCGGACCCGCAGGCCGGGTCCTGGTCGGCGGCGTCGGGGAGCGCCTCCTGAGCGGCGCCCCCTGCGCCGTTGCGGCGGTGCCGCACGGCTTCGCCGCCATGCGCCCGCCGCTGCGCACGATCGGCGTGGCCTTCGACGACTCGCCCGAGTCCCACGGCGCGGTGGCGCTCGCCCACCCGCTGGCCGAGCGCATGGGCGCGCGCATCGACCTCATCGCCGTCGCCGATCCGCTGGAGAGCGGGTGGCCCGGCCTCTCGGCCCGGATCGACGCCGCGATGGCCGAGCTCGACGTCGCCGCGCACCTGGACGCCGCGGTGCGCGGCGTGGGCGCCTGCCTGCCGCCGGACATCCGCGGCCGGCAGTCCGTCCTGCACGGCCTCGCCGACGAGCAGCTCGAGCTCGCCAGCGAGCGAGTCGACGTCCTCGTCGCGGGCTCCCGCGGCTACGGCCCGCTGGGCTTCGTCTTCGGGGCGAGCATCGCGAAGCGGCTCATGCACGCGGCGGCATGCCCCGTCGTGATCCTGCCGCGCGGCGCCGCGGCGCCATGATCCGGGAGCGGCGCCCTGGGGCGGCGCTACCGGCGGCTGGCGAAGAAGGCGCGCAGCAGTTCCCCGGCCTCGGCGGCCAGGAGGCCGCCCGCCACGTCGGGCCGGTGGTTGAGCCGGGGCTCCCCGAGCACGTCCAGCACGCTGCCCGCCGCGCCGGCCTTCGGGTCCGGGGCGGCGTAGACGACGCGGGGGACGCGGGCGAGCACGATCGCCCCGGCGCACATCGCGCAGGGCTCCAGGGTCACGTAGAGCACCGTCTCGAGGAGGCGCCAGGCCCCGAGGGCGCGCGCCGCCTCGCGCAGCGCGAGGACCTCGGCGTGCGCGGTCGGATCCTGCCGCAGTTCGCGCTCGTTGTGGCCGGCCCCGATCACCTCGCCGTCGCGCACGACCAGCGCGCCGATCGGCACGTCGTCGTGCAGCGGCGCGCGCTCGGCCTCCCGCAGGGCCAGGTTCATGAAGTACTCGTCGCGAGGGAAGAAGCGGGTGCGCATCGCGACGCAGGATGCCGCAGCGCCGCAACCGGCGGCTCGCCCGCCGGCCTCGCGTATCGTGTGACAGGAACTTTTCGGGCCCTGGGCTGTCTCTATGAGTGACCCGGCCACCCGCTGGCCCTCCCCTCCCCCTCCATGCCGATCCGCACCGCCCTTCCCGCTCTGCTCGCCGTGCTCGCCGCGGCGGGTGCCGCCGCGCCCGCCTCCGCGCTGGCCGACGATCCGCCGGCCTACGTGCCCGGGGAGGTCGTCGTCCAGTACGCGCCCGGCACCTCGCCCAGCGAGCAGGCGGCCATCGCCGGCCACGTCGACGGCGCCGTGCAGGCCCAGCCGGCCCCTGGCCAGGCGGTCGTCGAGGTGCCGCGCGGAACGTCGGTGACCGCCGCCGCGTCGGCCCTGGCCGATCAGCCCGGCGTCCAATACGCCGCCCCGAACCCGATCGCCCGGGCCGCCGGCGCCTTCGTTCCCAACGACCCCGGCCGTGGCGGGCTGCGCAACTGGCAGCGGGTGCAGTGGAACTTCCTGGCCGACGCCGGCATCAACGCGCCCGAAGCGTGGAGCAACCTCATCAAGCTGCGCCGCTATGGCGGGCGGGGCGTCACGGTCGCCGTCCTCGACACTGGCGTCGCCTACGCGAACTCCGGCCGCTTCCGGCGCTCGCCCGACTTCTCCGCGGGCCAGTTCGTCCGCGGCTACGACTTCGTGTCGCACGATCCGTATCCGATCGACCAGAACGGCCACGGCACGTTCGTGGCCGGCGTCATTGCCGAGCGCACGAACAACGGGCTCGGCGTCACGGGCCTGGCCTACGGCTCCAAGGTCATGCCGGTCCGCGTCCTGGACTCCGAGGGCCTCGGCGACGCGGTGACCATCGCGCAAGGGATCCGCTGGGCCGCCCAGCACGGCGCCAAGGTCATCAACATGAGCCTCGAGTTCGACACGTCGGTGACCGCCGGCCAGATCCCCGGGGTCCTCAGCGCCCTGCGCTACGCACGGTCCCGCGGCGCGGTGGTCGTCGCCGCCAGCGGCAACGAGGCCGACGACGGGGTCGCCTACCCGGCCCGGGCCAGCGACGTGATCGCGGTCGGCGCGACGACGATCCACCGCTGCCGGGCGGACTACTCGAACTTCGGCCCGGGACTCGACATCGTGGCCCCCGGCGGCGGCGGCGACGCGGCTCTGGGCAGCGACCCGAATTGCCGCCCGTTCGAGCCCGCCGGCCCGGACATCTACCAGCTCACGTTCAAGGGCTCGGTCGCCCGTTTCAGCCTCGTGTCCGGCTACCAGGGCACGTCGATGGCGACCCCGCACGTCAGCGCCGCCGCCGCCCTGGTCATCGCGAGCGGCGTGGCCGGGGCGAACCCCTCGCCGATCGCGGTCCAGCGCCGGCTCGAGGCGACGGCCCGCGACCTGGGCCCGAAGGGCGCCGACAACTCCTACGGCCACGGGCTGCTCGATGCGGGCGCGGCCACGCGGGCGCCCGTCGCCCGCGTCGATCCGCCGAAGTAGCGCGGCGCCAGCCCGGCCGGCGCCGGCCCGGGACGCCCTACGTCGTGCGGATGATCAGCACCGAGCAGGGCGCATGGTGCGAGACCTTGTTCGGCACCGACCCGAGCAGGAACCGCTTGGCGCCGGTCATGCCCTTGTTGCCCACGACGATCAGGCCTGCGCCGATCTCCTCGGCGACGTCGAGGATCGCATCGGCCGGATCGCCCTCGCGGGCGTGCTTGGCGACCGGGACCCCGGCGGCCTTCGCGAGGCGCTCGGCCTCGCTGAGCGTGTGGTCGACGTCTTCGCGCGGATTGACCATCCACTCGAGATCCTTGGGCACGTCGCGCCGCTCTTCCCGCAGCCGGGTGTCGGACACCGGCTCGTAGGCGCTCACGAGCGCCAGGGTCGAATCGGTCCGCTTGGCCAGCTCGATGGCTTCGCGAACCGCCTCGCCTGCGGTCTCCGAGCCGTCGGTGCCCACCACGATCGAGCTGAACATGCGTTTCCTCTTTCCCCGGTGCCGGATGCGCGGGCGATCATATCCGCGCGCGGCGCGGCGGTCAGAGCTTCACGATCGCGATGACCATGCCGGCCACGACGAACACGACGATCGCGGCCTGCATCCAGATCCAGGTGGGCGACATGCCCACAGGCTACGCGAGCCCGCCGCCGCGGGCCGGACGGCGGCGACCGTCGGTCAGTCGTCTTCGGCGGTGCTGAACACGGCGACGACGGTGAGCAGCAGGATCTTGAAGTCCAGCCACAGCGACCAGTTCTCGATGTAGAAGTTGTCCCACTCGACGCGATCGGCCAGCGAGGTCTGCCCGCGGTAGCCGTGCACCTGCGCCCAGCCGGTGATTCCCGACTTCACGCGGTGGCGGTCGGTGTAGCGGGCGATGTCCTGGCGGAACATGCGCACGAACTCGGGGCGCTCGGGCCGCGGCCCGACGAGGCTCATCTCGCCCCGGAGCACGTTGATGAGCTGCGGCAGCTCGTCGAGGGAGCTCTTGCGCAGGAACTTGCCGATCGTCGTGCGCCGGTCGACCCCCTCGACACCGCCGGGCGCCGCACCCGCCTCGGGCGCGAAATCTTCGTCCTCGGGGCGCGGCGGCCGCATCGAGCGGAACTTCAGGAGGTCGAACACCTTGCCGTCGCGGCCGACCCGCGTCTGGCGGAACATGACCGGCCCCGGCGAGCTCTGCTTGATGAGGAGCGCCAGGATTCCGAAGAGGGGGGCCAGCACCACGAGGCCGAGGCCCGAGAGCACCCGGTCGAGCGTGTGCTTGATGGTGAACTGCCAGCCCTTCGGGTCGACCTGGCGCAGGCCGAGCAGAGGCAGCCCCCCGAGATGCTCGAGCCGCATGCGCTCGTTGATCGAATCGAACAGGCGCGGCACGAGGGCGACATCGAGCCCAAGCTCCTCGCACCGCCGGACGATGGGCACCAGGCCCGCGTCGGGTTCGGACGAGAAGGCCAGGATGACGTAGCTGGCTCCGGTCTCGGCGGCCACCCGCTCGAGGTCGTCGGGGGAGCCCAGCACCGGGGCGCGGCGGTCGGCAACCTCGACGCCGGGCGGCGGATCGGCATCGAGAAAGCCGATCGGCTTGAGGCCGTACTCCGGCTCCTCCTCCAGGCGACGCGCGACGTGGGCGCCGACGATCCCGGCCCCCACGATCAGGACGGACCGGAAGAGCACGCCGCGCTCGCGGGCGCGGCGCTGGCTGAGTGCGAGCAGGACCCGCCCGGCGCCGACGTAGATCAGCGCGAACACCCACGCCCGGGCGACGAGCGGCGCGGGCCGGGCCGTGTCGTCGGTGAAGGCGATCACGGCCACCATGGCAATCGCCGCCACCGAGATCGCGCCCACGACCGGCGCGATGCCGTCGAGGATGACCGTGCGCAGCCGGGTCCGGTACATCCCGCGCAGGAAGAGCAGCGTCACCGCGACGAACGGGAAGAGGAAGAGCGCCCAGCGGGCCTCGATCACGACCCCGGCGGCCTTGGCACCGACGAGCGCCGCGGCCACGGAGAGCCAGAGCATGGCGAAGTCCACGGCGAACCGCAGCCAGCCGAAGCCCGGGCCGTCGAGGAGCCAGGCGGCGCTGAGGCGGCGGGGCGTGGCCGGAATGGGACGCGGCTCGGCATCGGCGCTCGTCCCTGCGCCCGGCGCTCCGTCGGTCCGGAGATTCGGCATGTTGCGGGTCATGGTCGCACCGTCTGGCGCCACATGCGAACGGCAGCGTGCACCGGTTCACCGGCAGCGACCAGCGGGGCGATCATCGGACCAAACCGCGCGTTCGCCTGACGATCCGGTCGTTGATGTCGCTCGGCGTGACCCGCTGGCCGCGCCGCACGCGGTCCAGTGCGTACAGGACGACCGGATCCTTCGGACTGGCCCGCCTGGCCCGGTCCAGCCAGGCGAGCGCCGCCCGCTTCTGCCCGAACTCGGAAGCGATCGCTCCAAGCTCGAGCGCCGCGTAGAAGCTGCGCGGCTGGCGCGCGATCGCCTTCTCGAACTCGGCTCGCGCCTTAGGCAGATCGTCGATTCGCACGAGGATGATCCCGCCCACGAGGTAGGGCCGGCTGCTGAGCGGATTGGCGGCCGCCGCCCGGTCGACGAGGTCGAGGGCCTTGGCCGGGTCGCTGCGCCAGCTGCGCGACGCCTGGTCGGACCAGCGCTCCGACAGCCATGGCGCTCCCAGCGTGTACGCCACCGCGAAGGCGACCGGGAGGATCGCGAGCACCCACGGCCCCTGGATGAACGGGCGGGACTCCGGGCGGTCGGCCGCCCGCGGCACGAGCCCGCACGCGAGCCCGAGCATGGCGAACGCCGGGCCGCCGAGGCCGGCGTACTCCCAGAACCAGTCGAACGAGCCGTGGACGAACCAGTAGCCGAACACCAGGGCGGCGGCGCCGGCGACGGCCGCCGCCAGCGGCTCGGACTGGCGCAGCGCCGACCACAGCGCCGCCCCGGCGGCGATCAGCAGTCCGAGCAGGAGGGCCGCCCCGACGAGCCCGAGCTGGCCGAGCGTGCGCATCTCCACGCTGTGGGGATAGCGCGGCGTCTCGCCGCTGCGGCGCTGGACGAGGTAGTCCTCGAGGAAGTTCTCGGCGCCGGCGCCGGTGAGCGGGGCGGCGGTGAACTGGTTCAGGGCGACCCGGTAGAAGTCGTAGCGGTTGCTGCCGAGCCCTCCGGCCAGGCGGCTGCCCGACTGGGTCGAGGAGTAGCCGCCCTTGAACGAGTCCCAGGCGCGCGAGACGCGGCCGCCCGGATCGCCGGCCACCGCCACCGCGCCGACCAGGCCGATCGCCACGACGACGATCGCGACGATCCCCACCCGCCGGCGGGCCCGCGCGGCAGTGGCCGCGGGGACCTCGGTTCGGGCGTCGACCCAGGCGGCGATCGCCACGATCACCGCGGTCGCGGCGGCGCCGATCCCGACGATCTGGCCGAGGCCGTCGAGCGCCGCGGGCGACCGCCGGTTCGCGAAGGCGTCGAGGTCGGACAGGATCTCCGGCACGGTGAGGGCGAGCCCGACGCCCACCGCAGCGAGGACCGCGAGCGTCCGCAGCCGGCCGGGCACGGCGATGAACATGAGCGCGATGACGATCGGCAGCGAGTAGATCGCTCCCCGGCTCTGGGACAGGAGGGCCACGTCGAAGCACACGACGGCGCCGCCGGCGAAGAGCGCCCGCAGCCACCACGGCAGCTCGCGCCGGCCAGCCAGCACGAGCGCCGGGAAGAAGCCCATGAGGAGCGCTGCCGCGGTGGCGTTCGGGTAGCCCGCGATCGAGGAGAGGCGGTCGCCGATGAACAGCGGGTCGAGGTTCGTGGCGGTGTCGACCTGGACGAGCGTCACGACCGCCAGCCCGATCACCCAAGCAGTCCAGAGGCCCAGGACGAGCGCGGCGTGGCGGCCGCGCTGGCGCCACAGCGCGAACAGCGCGAAGCAGACGAGGAAGAAGAGCGTGCGGTTCGAGCCCGTCCAGGCGGCACCCTGGTCGTCGGCCCACAGGATCGAGAGGTAGCTCCACGCCGTCAGGCCCGCCAGGGCCCCCACGGCGAACCACACCGAGCGCGGCACGTCCGTGCGGCGCGGGACCGTGAAGAGGCAGACGGCCAGGAGCGCGGCGAGGAACAGCGCGGCCGGGTACCAGCGGGTGGCCGCAAAGCCCGAGTTGCGGGAGGCCAGGAGCGCGAGAACGACGACCGCGATGATCTGGGGCGGCGCGATCGGCACCCGCATGAGCCACCGCAGCGGCCTCGGCAGGTCGCGGCGGGCAGCGATCCGGCGGGCCATCAGCCGGCGCCTGGCTCGAGCGCCAGGCCGGCGAGCGCCAGTTCCGGCACGCCGCCGTCGACGACGTGGACGACGTCCCGGACCCCGAGGCGGCGCAAGATGCTCGCCCCGACCGCGCTGCGGCGGCCCGACGCGCAGACGACCGCGACCGGCCGCTCCGGGTCGATCCCGTCGGGCACGGCGGCGATTGCGTGGTAGGGGACGTGCACCGCGCCAGGCACGTGGCCCTCGGCCCATTCGGAGGCCTCGCGAACGTCGAGCACCTGGAGGGCCGGATCGGCGGCGAGGGCCGCGGGGAGGTCAGCGGCGGCCATCCGCGCGATCGACGCCGTGGGCCGGCCGTCCTCCTGCCAGGCGGTCATCCCGCCGCCGAGGTGCCCGGCGACGCGGGTCACGCCGACGGAGGCCGCAAGCCGCGCGGCCCGGCTCGCGTCCTCGTCATCGCGTCCGACGAGGACGATCGGGCGCTCGGTGCCCGCCAGCCACCCGAGGCGCGAGCCGAAGCCCGCGTGCAGCGTCGTGAGGCACACCGCGCCCGGGACGTGCGCCTGATCGAACTGCCGCTCGGAGCGGATGTCGACGACGAGGTCGCCCGCCTCGGCGTGACGGGCCACTTCGAGCGGCGTGAGGGCGCGGGAGCCGATGGGGTCGTCGGCGAGCGGGCCCCGGTTGCGGGCGACGACCGCGGCCACGGTCGGGGGCTGGGGCGGGAGGCCGGCGATCGCCTCGGCCACGAAGGCGGCCTCGTCCTCGATTCCGAGCAGCGGGTTGTGGCGCCGCTCGAACCCGATCGTGGACGAGATCTTCATGTCCATGGCCGGGCCGCCGCAGAGCGATCCGCCGAGATGCCCGGGCCAGACCTCGACGTCGTCGCCGAGCGGGAGGAGGCGCTCGCGCAGGCTGTGGAAGATCCCGCGCGCGCCCTCGGACTTCTCGACGGCCAGGTCCGGCCGGGCGATGTCGCCGACGAACAGGGTGTCGCCCGTGAGCACCGCCCACGGCTCCGGCGCGCGCGCAGTATCGATGAGGGCGAACGCCATGTGCTCCGGCCGGTGGCCGGGCGTGGCGATCGCCCGAATGCGGACCGACCCGATCGGCAGCTCCCATCCGTCGTCGACGGGGTCGTGCGGGTACTCGGCCTCGGCCAGCCGGCTCACGTGGATGGTCGCGCCGGTCGCGGCGGCGAGCCGCCCGTGCCCGGAGACGTGATCCGCGTGGTTGTGCGTCTCGAGGATGTGCGTGATCCGCACCCCCGCGAACCCGGCGAAGGCCAGGTAGGCCTCGACATCCAGGCCCGGGTCGATGACCGCCGCCTCGCCGGCGGCGTCGTCGCCGACGAGATAGGAGGCGCAGCCGAGATCGTCGTGGATGAACTGTCGGAAGACCATGGGGGCCGGTCCCGGCGCGCGCAGACGCACGCGGACAGGGTCCGCCGCAATCTACTCGGCTCCTGGGCGGCCCCGCTTGACTTGGGGCCGGCGGCTCGCGCCAGCGCCTCGACGCCGCCGGGCTCGCGGACTACGCTTGCCGCCGGCGACGCGGAACGGAGGCGGGCATGGGGCTCATCGGGGACTGGCTGAACAGCAAGCGGATCGACGACCCGGTTCGCGGCACCGCCGTGGTGGTGGCCATCAGCAGCCCGCCGGACCACGCGTCGAGCTTCAACTGCAGCATGAACCTCACTGTCTCCCCCGAGGGCATGGACCCGTACGCCCTCGAGCACTCCTGCATCGTGTCCGCCAAGAAGTACCCGTGGCCCGGACGTACGCTCCCCGTGACGGTCGACCGGCAGGACCCGAGCCATCTGCGCATCGAATGGGACGAGGTCGAGACCGGAGACGATCGGGGCCGCCAGGCTGCCGAGCAGATGGCCGCGGCCCTGAAGGCGCGCCAATCCGGCACCGTTGCCGGAGGTGCGGCCGGGGGTGCGGGCCCGCCGGTCGTCGTGGGCGGCGGGCAGGCGATCAACGTGCCGCCGGGCACCGATCCCGCCGAGTACGTCAAGCAGATGTTCCCGGGCGCGCAGGGCGAGGAGATGGCCGAGAAGGTTCGCCAGGCGATGGCCATGGCCGCGCAATGGCAGCAAGGGGGTGCGGGCACGGCGCTCCCCGGCGTCGGCGGCCCGATCCCCGGCGCGTCGCCGGCCGGGGGCGGCCCGGACCCCGTCGCGCAGATCGAGAAGCTCGCACGGCTGCGCGACGCGGGAATCCTGTCCGCCGAGGAGTTCGAGGAGTCCAAGAAGCGGCTCCTCGAGGATCTGTAGGCCGGGCGAGCCGCTCCGGCCCGAGGCAGCGCCGGGCCGCAGCAGCGCCGGGCCGCAGCAGCGCCGGGCCGCAGCGGGGACGACGAGACCGGGGTTCTCCGCGATAGTCGCCGAGAAGTCCGGGTTCGCTGCGCCGGCGCCCCGGACGCCGTTCGTTCCTGCGCGGTTCCGCTGCACGGTTGCGGCATTTCGCGCCGCGCGCGTGACGAACCGCGGCGAAATGCCGGCAACCAGGCCCCGGGGGCCGTTCTTCGCGCTTTCAACCACCGATCAGGTGGCTGAGCCGCACCAGATCGCTGACAGGTGGCTGAGGCGCACCGGATCGCCAACTGATGGCGGAGGCGCGCACGGTGGCCAGCGTCACCGGCACGCCGAAGCCGCCTCCCTTCGATGGGTCGCCCGCACCACAGGCCGGCCCGGCCCCGCGCCCGCCCGCGTCGACGCAGGCGACGCGCGACCGACCGGACCCGGCTCGAGCGCCGGCCGCCTATGGCCCGGGCGCCGGCGCGACCCCGACCGGGCAGGACACGCCGGTCCCGCCGGGGCCGCAGTAGCCGTTCGGGTTCTTGGCCAGGTACTGCTGGTGGTAGTCCTCGGCGTAGTAGAAGTCCGGCGCCGGGACGATCTCGGTCGTGATCTCGCCGAGGCCGCGCTCCTGCAGCGCCGCCTGGTAGCGCTCGCGCGACGCCGCGGCGGCCGCGGCCTGCGCGTCGCCGAACGTGTAGATGCCGGACCGGTACTGGGTCCCGACGTCGTTGCCCTGCCGCATCCCCTGGGTGGGATCGTGGCCTTCCCAGAACGCGGCGAGCAGCTCCTCGTAGGAGATCTCCGCGGGCCGGTAGACGACGAGCACGACCTCGTTGTGGCCGGTCCGCGCTGAGCAGACCTCGTCGTAGGTCGGGTTCGGCGTGAAGCCGCCGGCGTAGCCGACGGCGGTCGTGTAGATGCCCGGCAGCGTCCAGAACGCCCGCTCGGCGCCCCAGAAGCAGCCAAGCCCGAAGATCGCCTGCTCGGTGTCCTCGGGGAAGGGCGGCTGCAGCGGCGTGCCGAGCACCTCATGGCGGGCGGGCACGGGCATCGGCGTGTCCCGCCCCGGGAGCGCCTCGTCGGGCGCGGGCAGCTCGGTCTTGTGACGGAAGAGGAAGTCGGTGAGGCTCATGAACGGGCTCCTGCCGGTCGCACGGTGATGTCCAGAGGGTACGGCGCACACCTTGCGAAAGGGTGACGGAGGGCGCCCGGGCCGCCGGCGCCTACCCTGTCGCCGTGCACATCGACGAGAACGTGCCGCTCGCGCCGCTGACCACCCTCGGCATCGGGGGTCCGGCGGCGACGCTCGTGGAGGCCGCGACCGCCGACGAGGCCGTCGCCGCGGTCCGGGCTGCGGACGCCGCGGGCGAGCCCGTGCTCGTCCTCGCGGGCGGCTCGAACGTCGTCGTCGCCGACGCAGGGTTCGCCGGCACGGTCGTGCGGCTCGTGAGCCGCGGCGTGCACGTAGCGCCCCGCGACGGGCACGTCGGCGTGACCGTCGAGGCCGGCGAGCCGTGGGATGCCGTGGTCGAGCGCGCCGTCGCCCACGGCTTTGCGGGCCTCGAGTGCCTGTCGGGAATCCCGGGTTCCGCCGGCGCGACGCCGATCCAGAACGTCGGCGCCTACGGCCAGGAGGTGGCCGAGACGATCCGCAGTGTCCGGGCCTACGATCGCGAGGCCGGAGCGATCGTCGACCTCGCTCCGGACGCGTGCCAGTTCACGTACCGCGGCTCGGCGTTCAAGCGCCGCGACCGTCACGTCGTCCTCGCGGTCACCTTCGCGCTGGACCGCTCCCGGCGCTCCAGCCCGATCCGCTACCCGGAGCTCGCGGTGCGCCTCGGCATCGAGGTCGGCGCCCGCGCGCCGATGGCCGACGTGCGCGAGGCCGTGCTCGACCTCCGCCGGGCCAAGGGCATGGTGCTCGACCCGGCCGACGCCGACACCGCGTCGGCGGGGTCGTTCTTCACCAATCCGATCCTCGAGGAGCGCGCGTTCGCCGACCTGCGGGCGCGGGCCGCCGCCCGGCTGGGCCCAAACACCGAGCCGCCGGCGTACCCGGAGCCCGGCGGGCGCACGAAGACCTCGGCGGCCTGGCTCATCGAGCACGCCGGGTTCGCGAAGGGACACGGGGCCGGGGCCGTCCGGCTCTCCTCGAAGCACACGCTGGCGATCACGAACCGCGGCGGCGGGACGGCCGCCGAGCTGATCGCGCTGGCCCGCGAGCTGCGCGACGGCGTCTTCGACGCGTTCGGCGTCGACCTCGAGGCCGAGCCCGTGCTCGTCGGGCTCACGCTGTGAAGCCGCTGGCGGCGGCGGTCGCCGTGGCGGCGGCGGCCGGGCTCGGTGCGGCCTGCGGCGGGGGGGCAGCCGCCGACCCCGGCCAGGCGGCCGCCGCCGCGGCGGCACCGGCCGCCCGGCTGCAGGCCGCCCTGGACCGGGCGCGCCGTGCCACCGGCGCGCCGGGCGCGGCCGCAGCCGTCGTGCAGGACGGGCGCGTCGTGTGGGCGGGCACCTCCGGCCGGGCGGGCGCTGGCCGCGCCGAGCGCCTGGGGCCTCGCGACCGGTTCATCCTCGCCTCGGTGACGAAGCTGGCGGTGGCCGCGATGATCATGCGGCTGGCCGAGACGGGCCGCCTGTCGCTCGACGACCGCCTGAGCCGGTTCGTGCCGACGCTCCCCAACGCGGGCGGGATCACGATCCGGATGCTGCTCGCCCACCGCAGCGGCCTGCCGGAGTACGACGACCCGGCCCTGGACGCGGCCGCAGAGGATCCCCGCCACCGCTGGACCCGCGACGAGGTGCTCCGCGCGATCGCCCGGCATCCGCCCGCCTTCGCGCCGGGGGCGCGGTTCGCCTACACGAACGCGAACTACATCGCGCTCGGCCGAGTGATCGAGCGGGTGACGGGAGGCTCGGTCGAAGCCGCCCTGCAGCGGCTGATCGCCCGCCCGCTGCGCCTGCACTCGTTCTCCTTCCGCGAGCGGCTGCCGGGCTACGGGCTCGCCCGGGGATCCGAGCCCGTGAACGGCGTGCTCGAGGACACCTTCCCGGGCGGCCGCCCGCCTTCCGACGCGATCGGCCCGGTCTGGACCGACGGCGGCATCGCCGCGACTGCCCCCGACCTCGCCCGCTTCGCCGCCGGCGTCTTCGGCGGCCGCCTCCTGCGCCCCGCGTCGGTGCGGGCGATGACCACCGCGACGCCCGGGAGCGACGGCTACGGCCTCGGCGTCGTCATCGACGGCCCGGTCGTCGGCCACGACGGCGCCTACGGCGGGTTCTCGACCTCCGTCGGCTACGACCGCGAGACCGGAACCAGCGTGGCCGCCCTCGCGAACCGCGAGGACGACGCCGAGCCCGGCCCCGCGATCGGCGAGGCGATCTGGCGCGCGGCCGGGTAGCCGGCCCGGCTCAGGCGGTCAGGTCGGCGGCCATCTCCCGGAACACCGCGACGTAGGCGTCCACCGCCGCGTCGTCGTGCGTGACCGAAAGCGTCCACTCCTCCTCTCGCCCCGGGGTCATGTAGATCCCGCGGTTCATGTTGTAAAGCCAGGCCAGGTCGCACAGCGGGCCGTTCTGGTTGGCCTTGAACGAGGCGTAGTCGACGATCTTCTCCGTCGAGAACGTCACGCAGCCCTTCGACCCGAGGCCGACTGTGTAGCCGGGGAGGTTGAACTCGTCGATCACCGACTGGCAGCCGGCGAGGATCCGGTCGTTGAGCCGGTCGAGGTGAACGTAGGCCTCCGGCGTCAGGACTTCGGTCAGGTTCGCGTGCGCCGCCGCCATCCCGAGCGGGTTCCCGTTGTAGGTGCCCACCTGGTACACGGTGCCGTCCTCGACGACGCGCATCGCCCGCTCCGTCCCGCCGATCGCTCCGATCGGCACGCCGCCGCCGAGCGCCTTGGCCAGCGTGACGAGGTCCGGCTCGACCCCCCACTTCTCGACCGCGCCGCCGGCCGCGATCGTGAGGCCGGTCTTGACCTCGTCGAAGATGAGGACGATGTCGTGCCGGCGGGTGATCTCGCGGACGGCGGCGAGGTAGCCCGGCTCGGGGAGCACGACCCCGAGGTTCATCATCGCCGCCTCCATGATCACGCAAGCGGGCAGGCGGTCCTCGGCCATCAGCCGCTCGATGCGGCGCTCCATGGCGCCGGCGTCGTTGAACGGCACCGCGATCACCAGGTCCACGGTGGCCTGCGGGATGCCGCCGCCGTAGGGCAGCGACGCCAGGTTCTCCGGGTCGCCGATCTGGTCATACGGCACCCCGATGCTGACCATCGCGGTGTCGTGGTGGCCGTGGTAGGAGCCGAAGATCTTCATCACGGTGTCGCGCCCGGTCGCCGCGCGGGCGATGCGGATCGCGTCCATCGTGGACTCGGACCCCGAGTTCGTGTAGCGCCACTTCGGCAGGCCCCAGCGGCGCGCGAGCTCCTCGGCGACGGCGATGCCGTCCTCGGTCGGCGCCGCGAAGTGCGTCCCCTTCGCGTAGCGCTCAGAGATCGCCCGGCCGATCGCCGGATGGGCATGGCCCTGGACCATCGAGCCGAAGCCGTTGTGGAAGTCGTAGTACTCGCGGCCGTCGACGTCCCACACGCGCGGGCCCTCCCCGCGCTCGAGGTAGATCGGCCACGGATCGCGGAGCTGGTAGGAGGAGGCGACGCCGCCGGACAGCGACTGGCGCGCGCGCTCGTACATCTCCTTCGAAGCGCCGGTCTGCTCGTCGAGGCGGCGCTCCTCGCGCTCGGTGAGCTCGGCGATGCGCTCGCCATCGATCTGAACGGGGGTGCTGACGGCCATGGAGTCCCTCCTGTAGTCGAAGCGGGCATTCTGCCCGGCCGGGCGCCGACACGGGTGCCAAGCCGGGCCGGCGCCGTTGGACGCTGCGGCGTGCCGCAGCGTCAGCCGGGCGCGACGATCGCCTGGGGCACGGTCCCGCCGGCCAGCGCCCCCCGGCCGCGCCGGGTGATCGTGATGCCGTAGCCGGGCCGTTCGCTGAACCAGCGGCGGATCACCAGCGCGTTCAGCTCCAGGACCTGCACCGCCTCGCTGACGATCTGGGACACGAGCGGCGCGTCGGCGGGCGCGAAGGAGATGAAGCCCGTGCGCTGGGTCTCGGGCAGCAGCGCCATGACCTGATCGTCGATCGCGGTGCCGGTCGCCGTCAGCGGACCGTCCTTTGCGAGGTCCTCCGCGAACGCGAGCCACAGCACGGCCGCCGCGATGTCGCGCAGCGGCGCCCCGGTGAACGCGTCGAGCGAGGCGAGACAGGGGATCTGGTCCGCGCCGTCCACCGCGTCAGCCCGCCGCCGTGAAGGCGATCGGCAGCGCCTCCACCCCGTAGATCCCGCTCACGCTCTGGAGCTCGGGCTCCCCGTCGAGCTCGAGCCGCGCGATGCGGCGGCCGAGGAACGCGAGCCCTTCCTGCAGCTCGGCGCGGGCGAGATTCGCGCCCAGGCAGTAGTGGATGCCCGCGCCGAACGTCAGCATCCGGCCGGCGCCGCGCGGCGCGGTGATGTCGAAGGACTCGGGCTCCGGGAACGCTTGGGGATCGCGGTTGGCCGAGAAGGCGCACACCATGACCACGGAATCCTTCGGGAAGGTCACGCCCCGGTGCTCGACGTCCTCGACCATGATCCGGGCCGTGAACGGCGTGATCGGCTCGTAGCGGAGGGCCTCCTCGGCGGCGGCCGGGGCGAGGCCCTCCGGGTCGGCGTGCAGCGCCGCCCACTGGCCGGGCCGCTGCGCGAGCAGCCGGACCGCCTGCGCGAGCTGGCTCTGGGTCGTGTCCACGCCGCCGACGAGCACGTTGAGGACGAGGTTCTCGAGCTCGACGTCCGACAGCCGGTCGCCGGCCGCCTCGGCCGTGATGAGCGCCGAGATCAGGTCATCGGCGGGCGTGTCCCGGCGGCGGGCGATGAGCGGCCGCACCCAGTCGTAGAACTCCTGCACCTTCGCCTCGATCGTGGCCCGCTGGGCCGGGTCCGACAGCGCGATCGGGTCGAACTGGCGCTGGATCCACTGCGACCAGTCGTGCAGGCGGGCCGCGTCGTCCAGCGGCGCCCCCATCACGGTGGCGATCGTCCGGGAGGGGTAGGGCTTGGCGATGGCCTCGACGAACTCGCAGCGGCCGTCCGCGGCCACCGCGTCCCACAGCGCCTCGAGGAAGCCGCGCATCGCCGGGCGGTAGCGGTCCGCGGCGCGCGGGGAGAGCGCCGGGTTCACGAGGCCGCGCAGGCGGCGGTGGTCCTGGCCGTTGACGTTGATGATGTTGCGCTCGATCTCGGTCCGCAGCGCCGGCTCGTCGATCTGGAAGATCTCGGCGATCGTCAGGCCGGGGAAGATCGCCGACTTCGTCCGCAGGAAGAACTCGCCAGCCTCGCGGTCGAGGACCACGGTGGCCAGCGGCCCCTGCGCCAGCCAGTGCCCGTCGGCGGCCAAGGCGGCCATCGCGCCGTGCCAGCGCTCGCCGCGCAGCTCCGGATCGACCAGGTTCAGCTCCGGCAGGTCGAGATCGGTGACGAGCGCCATGCCCGGCGATCCTAGATCACGCGAATCCCGCGGCGCGAACGGGTGCCAGCGCGACCGGAACGGCGGCCGCGCGGACTACAGGCCGCCGCCGGGGCCCGGCGGGGGCTGGGCGAGGCGCGCGGCTTCGACGGCGGCCTCGGCCTGGGCCTTGTCGACGGCCTGGACGACCCGCTCCGGGTGGTTGACCCACTCGAACGTGAAGTTCGAGTCCTCGGTGCCGGCCGTGTCGAAGTCGACGTTGCCGACGCCGAGCATGCGGTCCAGCGCGCCCTGGCGGTAGTTGACGTTCTGGACCCGGTCGAGCTTCGTCTCCTGGACGTTGCGCGAGATGATGCCCCGCTGGATCCGCAGGCGGCGGTCGGTGATCGCGTAGCGGGTGTACATCCGCCGCACGTAGCCGAGGACCAGCGTCAGGACGATGATGACCACCCCGACCGCGGCGCCGACCGGCACCGATGCGGCGAGCGCGACGATGACCCCGATCGCGATCCCGCCGAGGAGGCCGAGCACGTAGAAGCCGAAGAGCGCGCGCCACGAGGGGCGGCCCTCGTAGAGAACGTCTTCGCCGGGTCGCAGGTCCATGGCGCGAGAGTAGCGGGGCGGCGCGGTTGGCGCTTGCGCATCCGGCGCGGCCGCGGATACGGTCGCGGCATGCGCCGCCCCCTCCTCGCCGTCGCCGCCCTCGCGTCCGCCGCCGCGTGCGCGCTTCCGGGCGCCGCCGCCGCCGCGACCTGCGATCCGCTCGACCCCGCCGAGTGCCTGCAGCCCTGGCCCAACGACTTCTTCACGGTCGCCGACCGCTCGACGGCGACGGGCCGGCGCCTGGCGATCCCCCGCGCCTCGATGCTGAAGAACAAGGACGGCGTCCCGATCGATCCGGCGGACATCAACCGATTCGACGGGTTCAGCCCGGGCAACCTGATCGTGACGAAGGTGCCGGGCCTCGACAGCCCCGCAGCGTTCCGGCGCAGCCGCCTCGTCCCGATCACCAACCTGGCCCGGGCCTTCGACCGCAGCCAGGCGGCGGTCGTGATCGACGCCGCCACCGGGAAGCGCCAGCTCATCTGGGCCGAGCTCGACGCGAACGCCAGGCAGGCGGCCGACGTCAACCTGATCCTGCGCCCGGGGAAGAACTTCGCCGAGGGCCACCGCTACATCGTCGCCCTGCGCGGACTGCGCACGGCGGCCGGCCGCCTGATCCCGCCGTCTGCCGCCTTCCGGATCTACCGCGACGGCGTGAAGACCTCCCGGCCGGCGGTCGAGCGCCGCCGTGCGCACATGGAGGACGTCTTCCGCCGGCTGCGGAAGGCCGGGATCCCCCGCGCGACCCTCTTCCTGGCCTGGGACTTCACGGTCGCCAGCGAGGCGAGCCTCAGCCGCCGCGCCCTGGCGATCCGCAACGACGCCTTCGCGGGGCTTGGGGACCGCAACCTCGCCGACCGCAAGGTGTCGGGCCGCGCACCGGCGTTCCAGGTCACCGAGGTCACCGACTACGCCCCCTGCGATCCGGGCGGCTGCGGGCCCGGCCAGGATCCCGACGTCCTGCGCCGGGTCGTCGGCACCTACCAGGTCCCGTGCTACCTGAACCAGCCCGGCTGCCCGCCGGGCTCGCGGTTCGTCATCGGCGCCAACGGGCTCCCGCGCCGGACGCCGGGCAACACGATGACGGCCCGCTTCGTCTGCAACGTGCCCCGGTCGGTCCAGACCGGCGGCCGCGTGCGGCTCCTGCGCCCGTCCCTGTACGGCCACGGCCTCTTCGGCGACGCCTTCGAGGCCAACGCGCGCAACGTGCGCCAGCTCGGCAACGAGAACGGCGTGCTCGTCTGCGCGACCGACTGGAGCGGCATGGCCGAGGAGGACATCCCGAACGCGGCGAAGATCCTTCAGGACCTGTCGAAGTTCCCGGAGCTCGCCGACCGCAACCAGCAGGGCTTCCTGAACTTCCTCTACCTCGGCCGGCTGCTGTCGCATCCCCAGGGGCTCGTGACCGCGCCGGCGCTGCGGGTCGGCGGCCTGCCGATCATCGACACCTCGGCGCTCGGCTACTACGGCAACAGCCAGGGCGGCATCATGGGCGGCGCGCTCACGGCGCTGGCGCCGGACTTCACGCGCTCGGTGCTCTACGTCCCGGGCATGAACTACTCCACGCTGCTGGCGCGCTCGGTCGACTTCGCAGACTTCTCGCCGCTGCTCTACGCCAGCTATCCGCGCGAGCGCCAGCGTCCGCTGATGTTCTCGCTCATGCAGCTCATGTGGGACCGGGGCGAGCCCGACGGCTACGCGCAGCACATGACCGCCGACCCGCTGCCTGGCACGCCGGCCCACCGCGTGCTCATCGAGATGAGCTACGGCGACCATCAGGTCGCGAACGTCACCACCGAGGTCGAGGCGCGCACGATTGGCGCCAAGGTGCGCCGGCCCACGCTCGACCCCGGGCGCAGCCCGGACGTGACGCCGCAGTTCGGCCTGCCGGCGCTCGGGCGCCTGCCCGCGGACACGAACGCGTTCGTCGCGTGGGACATCGGCCCGCTGCGGACCGTCAACGGCGAGACGGCAGGGACGCCGCGACCGCCGACGACGAACACCCCGCCGGCCGTCGGGGTCGACCCGCATGACCTCGTCATCGAATCCGAGGCCCGGATTCGCCGCCAGATCGCCGAGTTCATCCGCCCGGGCGGGCGCCTGATCGAGGTGTGCGGCGCGGCGCCGTGCCACGCCGCCGGCTGGACCGGCCCGTAGGCCCAGGGCCGGGCGGCGCGGGCGGCGCGGGCGGCGCCCGTATCCTTGCGCCGATGGGGCGCACCTACGACGGCATCACGGACCACCTGCGCGCCTGGGCCGCCCAGCAGCCGATGTTCTTCGTCGGAACGGCGCCGCTCGCTGCCGACGGCCACGTGAACCTCTCGCCGAAGGGTCCCGGCGGCGCCCTGCGCGTGCTCGGCGACCATCGCGTCGCCTACCTCGACATCGCGGGGAGCGGGGCCGAGACCATCGCGCATCTGCGCGAGAACGGGCGGATCGTCGTGATGCTGTGCGCGTTCGCCGGGCCGCCCCGGATCGTGCGCTTCCACGGGCGGGGGGAGGCGATCCTTCCGGAGGACCCGCGGTTCGCGCCGCTGCTGGCGCAGGCCGAGTTCGCGGATGCCTCACTGCCCGAGGCCCGGCGCGCCATCGTCGACATCGCGGTGACGCGCGTGAGCGACTCCTGCGGATACGGGGTGCCGCTCATGACCCTGGACGGCTGGCGCGACCATCACGCCCTGTCGACCGCCAAGCACCTGCGGACGCTCGGCGCCGAGGGCTACGCTGCCCGCAGGGCGGAGGCCAACGCGGTGAGCATCGACGGACTGCCCGCGCTCGGCGGCGCCTGACCGCCGCCGGACCCGCCTCAGCAGTGCAGGAGCGCCGGCACGTCGGCGATCGACCCGGCCACGGCCTCCGGGCGGACGCCCGAGGCGGCCGAGACGTCGGCGCGGTACTTCCCGGTGCGGACGAGGATCCCGGCCAGCCCGGCGGCCTGCGCGCCGCCGACGTCGACCTCGACATCGTCGCCGACCATCACCGCGTGCGCGGCGTCCGTCCCGAGATCCGCCAGCACGAGCTCGAAGAAGGCCGCGGACGGCTTGCCGACCACGTGCGCCTGGCGGCCGGTGGCGTACTCGATCGCGGCCACGAACGGGCCGGCGTCGAGCGCCAGGCCGTCGGCCGTGAGCCAGAAGCGGTTCTTCTGGAGCGCGATGAGCTCGGCCCCGGCCATGACGTGGCGGAAGGCGCGGTTGAGCGTCGCGTAGCCCATCTGCTCGCCGAGGTCGCCCATGATCACCGCCTCGACGCCGTCGTCGGCCTCCTCGAGCCCCGGGAAGTCCGCCTTGACCGCGTCGTTCATCACGAGGGCGACCCGGTGCAGGCCGCGCTGCGCGCACAGCTGCGCGGCGAGCGCCGCCGGGGTCACGAGCTCGGACGGCGCCACCTCGAAGCCGAGCGCCGCCAGCCGCGCGAGCGTCTGCTCGCGCGAGCGAGCGGTCGTGTTCGTCACGAACCGCAGCGGAAGCCCGTCGCCGCGCAGCCGCGCGACCGCGTCCGGCGCCCCGGGCACGGCCTCCCCTTCGACGTAGAGCACGCCGTCGAGGTCGAGGAGCACGGCTCGGACGTCGGCGAGGCGATCGGCCATCGCGCGGAGGATCTCACCTTCCCGCGCCCTGCGGATATCCCTACCCCGCTTCGCCAGCGCCCCCCATACTCTTCGGGCTCGGGGCCCGGCAGGCTGCCGGCATGACCACCGAACTCTCCACCATGACCACGCACGTCCTCCCGCCCGGCGAGCCGCCCGCGAGCCGGACGTGGCGCCAGCGCCTCGGCGCCGTCGCCGGTCGCGGCGTCCGCGACGCCGCCTACCTGCTCCTCGGGCTCGTCACGGGCACGATCGCCTTCACGGTCGTCGTGACGCTCGTCTCGCTGAGCGTCTCCCTGCTGATCCTGATCATCGGCGTGCCGGTTGCGCTCCTTTCGTCGGTGGTCCTGGCCTGGATCGCCGACGGTGAGCGCTGGCGCGCGCGGCTCGTGCGCGCCGAGCCCGTCCGCGGCGCCTACCTCCCGCTCGGGACGGGCTTCCTGAGCTGGTGCCGCCAGGCCGTCCGCGATCCCCAGCGCTGGAAGGACATCGCGTATGAGCTCGTCCAGTTCCCGCTGTCGGTGGCCGGCTTCTGCGTGGCGGTCGTCTCGTGGAGCACGGTGATCGCCTTCATCTCCTACCCGGCCTGGTCGTGGGCGCTCGACCCGGACCAGGGGATCTTCGGGCCCGGGACGCCGACGCTGCGCGACCTGCCCGAGTCGCTCATCCCGGTCCCGATCGGCGTCCTGCTCATCCCCGTGGCCTGGTGGCTGTGCCGGGCCTTCGCGTGGACGGGCGGGGAGCTGACGGCGGCGCTGCTCGGCGCCAGCGAGCGCGCCGCCATGCGGGCTCGCATCGCCGCGCTCGAGACGACGCGGGCCGGCGCGGTCGACGTCGCCGACGCGGACCTCAAGCGCATCGAGCGCGACCTGCACGACGGCACCCAGGCCCGGCTCGTCGCCGTGGCCATGGATCTGGGAATGGCCGAGGAGAAGCTCGACGAAGATCCCGAAGGGGCGCAGGAGCACGTCCGGGCCGCCCGCGGCCAGGCGACGCTCGCGCTCGCCGAGCTTCGCGACCTCGTGCGCGGCATCGCGCCGTCGATCCTGACCGACCGCGGGCTCGACGCAGCGCTGAGCTCGCTCGTCGCCCGCTCCCCGGTGCCGGTGGCGCTCGACGTCGACCTGCCCGAGCGTCCGCCGGCCACGGCCGAGACCGCGGCCTACTACGCCGTCGGCGAGGCGCTGGCCAACGTCGCCAAGCACGCGCAGGCCACGCACGCCGACGTGACGATCCGCCGTGACGGCGCGGGGCTCACCGTCACCGTGCGCGACGACGGCCGCGGCGGCGCGGCGATCGTGCCCGGCGGCGGGCTCGCCGGCCTGCGCGACCGGCTCGCCGCGCTCGACGGGACCCTGGCGGTCACGAGCCCGCCGGACGGTCCGACCGTGCTCGAGGCCGGGATCCCGTGCGCGTTCTGATCGCCGAGGATCTCGCGCTCCTGCGCGACGGGCTCACCCGCCTGCTGCGCGACCACGGCCACGAGGTCGTCGCGGCGGTCGAGGACCCGGAGGCGCTCGTGCGCCGCGGCGCGGCCCTCCGGCCCGACCTGGCGATCGTCGACGTCCGCCTCCCCCCCACGTTCACCGACGAGGGCGTGCGGGCCGCGATCGAGCTGCGTTCGCGGGTGCCGGGCCTCCCGATCCTGATCCTCTCCCAGTACGTCGAGCGGGCGTATGCGGCCGAGCTCCTGGCCGACGGGAGCGGCGGCGTCGGCTACCTGCTCAAGGACCGGATCGCCGAGCCGTCGGCGTTCGTCGAGAGCGCCTGCCGCGTGGCCGAGGGCGGCACGGCGCTGGATCCCGAGGTCGTCGCCCAGCTCGTCGCGCGCGGCGGCGGGAGCGCCGGCCCGCTCTCGGCACTGACTCCCCGCGAGCTCGAGGTGCTCGGGCTCATGGCCGAGGGCCGATCGAACCGGGGGATCGCCGATGCCCTCGTGATCACCGGCAGCGCCGTGGAGAAGCACGTCGGCAGCATCCTCGACAAGCTCGGGCTTCCGCCCGCGCCGGAGGACCATCGCCGCGTGCTCGCCGTCCTCGAGTTCCTGCGCGCCGGCAGCGGCTGACGCCGCGCGGCGCCCTGCGGGGGTCATGCCCGCCGCGCTCGCTGCCGATACCCGCCTCGTGGAGTTCAGCTCGGCCAGCCAGGCAGGGGCATCGACGGCGCCCCCGGCGCCCCGGCGCCTGCTGGGCGACGTCATCACCGATCTCGGCTTCGCGAGCCGCGAGAGCGTCGAGGCGGCCGTCGCGGCCAGCCAGGCCGAGGGCCGGCTCATGGGCGAGCTGCTCGTCGAGCGCGGAGTCGTGTCGGCCGACCAGCTCGCCCGGGCCGTGGCCCAGCGCTTCAGCCTGGACTACCTCGACCTCGCCAAGCAGACCATCGACCCGAAGGCCATGAGCCTGCTGTCGGGCGAGTCGGCCCGCCGCCTGCGCGCCGTCCCCGTGGCCCTCCGACCGGATGGGACCCTCCTGGTCGCGGTTTCGGAGCCGTCGAACGTCATCGCCGTCGACGACGTCGCGATGATCACCGGGCGCGCCACCCACCCGGTGGTGGTGGCCGAGGAGGACCTCGAGCTGCTGCTGACCCGCATCGGCGGCGCCGACTTCGGCGCCGCGGTCTCCGAGGTCGTCGACGACGCGCCGGCGGAGCCCGAGCCGCGCGAGCTCATCTCGCTCGACGACGACGAGGACGGCCCCGCCGTGAAGCTCGTGCGCTCGATCGTCGCCCAGGCCATCGAGCGCGGGGCCTCCGACGTGCACTTCGACCCGGAGACCGATGGCATGGAGGTCCGGATGCGCGTCGACGGCGTGCTGTCGGACTCCACCCCGATCCCCAAGCACCTCGTCGCCTCGGTCGTGTCACGCATCAAGATCCTGGCCGACCTCGACATCGCCGAGCGCCGCCTGCCCCAGGACGGCCGGATCTCCCTCGCCGTCGACGGGCGGCCGGTCGACCTGCGTGTCGTGGTGCTGCCGCTGATCGAGGGCGAGTCGGTCGTGCTGCGCGTGCTGGACCGCAACCGCGAGCGCCTCTCCCTCGAGGCGCTCGGCCTGCAGGGCCAGGACCTCGAGCGCGTCAACGCGGTCCTGGGGCGCACGCACGGAGCGGTGCTCGCCACCGGCCCGACTGGCTCCGGCAAGACGACGACGCTCTATGCCGCGCTGAGCTCGATCTCCTCGCGCGAGCGCACGATCCTGACGATCGAGGACCCGGTGGAGTACCGGGTTCCCGGGATCCGCCAGGTCCAGGTCAGCACGAAGACCGGGCTCACCTTCGCCGCCGGGCTGCGCGCGATGGTCCGCGCCGACCCTGACGTGATCATGGTCGGCGAGATCCGCGACAGCGACAGCGCGAAGATCGCCGTCCAGGCCGCCGTGACCGGCCACCTCGTGCTCTCGACGCTCCACACCAACGATGCGGCGACGGCGATCACGCGGCTCATCGACATGGGCGTGGAGCCGTTCCTCGTCGCCTCCGCGATGGACTGCGTGATCGCCCAGCGCCTCGTCCGGGCGCTCTGCGCGGACTGCAAGGCGCCGAGCGCGATCGAGATGCCGCCCGGGCCCGACGGCCGGTCGCCGACCGTGTTCGAGCCGGTTGGCTGCCCGCGGTGCTTCGGCACGGGCTACCGGGGGCGCCTCGGCGTCTTCGAGGTGATGGCGGTGACCGACGAGATCCGCTCGGCCGCGCTGCGCCTCGCCTCGAGCGAGGAGATCGGCCACATCGCCGTCGAGCAGGGGATGACGCGCCTGCGCGACGACGGCCTGGCCAAGGTCCGGTCCGGAGAGACCTCGCTCGCGGAGGTCGCCCGCGTGGCCGGCGCGTCCGAGTGATCGGGGTCCGCTACGCCAGGCCGGCGCTCGCGGCCAGCTCGGCCTCCACGCGGGCCACGGCGGCAGCGAACGCCCACGGCACGGGCTCGCCGAGGCGGCGCGACAGGTCGCGCCGCCGCGCCGCCACGGCGGCGCCGTCGCAGGCGCCGGCACGTCCGGCGGCGCGGCTGGGGCGCACGCGGACGGCCTGGGCGCGGGTCGAAATCGGGATCTCGGACATCGGTTCCTCCTGGAGTCGGGACGGCCACCACGGTGCCGCACCGGCCCGACGGCGTGCACGGTGCGTTGCAGGCCGGCGCCCCGCTACCGTGGACGCCGCTGCCGATGTCGATCTTCTCCGTCGTCAACCGCACGCTGAACCCGGTCGTCGGCGCCGTGCTGCGCTCGCCGGCGCACCGCCTGGCCAGCGGCAGCCTGATCCTGCTCACCGTGACCGGGCGGCGCAGCGGCCGGCGGTTCACTTTCCCGACCGGATACCGCCAGGACGGCGACACGGTCACCGTGCAGGTCGGCTGGCCCGAGCAGAAGCAGTGGTGGCGCAACCTGCGCACCGAGGCGCCGGTGCAGCTGTGGCTTAGCGGCCAGCGGCGGACGGGGCGTGCGCAGGCGCACGGCACGCCGCCGGGCGCGGTCACGGTCACGATCGCGCTCGACCCCGTGCGCACGTGACGAACGTCTACACTCGGCCTCCGCGCGGGACGGAAACCGGAGGATTTGACCGTTGACTGAGAAGCTCGAGCAGGCGGCCGCCGCGAACGGGCGCGCCGACGACGTCGCCGACCTGGTCGCGGAGCGCGACGCCGCGCGCGCCGAGGCGGCGGCGCTGCGGTCCGAGGCCAAGCGGGCCGTCGTCAAGCGCCGCCAGGAGGGCGAGCTCAAGCCGTTCCAGGTCGAGCTGCTCAAGCTCCAGCGCCACTTGGAGGAGCACAACAAGCGCATGCTCGTGCTCTTCGAGGGCCGCGACGCCTCCGGCAAGGGCGGGACCATCCGGCGGGTCACGCGCTACATGAACCCCAAGCACTACCGCGTCGTCGCTCTCGGCAAGCCGACGACCGAGCAGCGCTCGCAGTGGTACTTCCAGCGCTACGTGGCGCAGTTCCCCGCCGGCGGCGAGATGGTCATCTTCGACCGCTCCTGGTACAACCGCGCCATGGTCGAGCCCGTCTTCGGGTTCTGCACCGACGAGGAGTACAAGAACTTCATGCGCGGGGTCGTCGGGTTCGAGAAGGACCTCGTGCGCCAGGGCACGATTCTCGTGAAGCTCTACTTCTCGGTGACGAAGCGGGAGCAGAAGCGCCGGTTCGACCGCCGCCGCGACGACCCGCTGCGCGAGTGGAAGCTGTCGGAGATCGACGTGCAGGCCCAGGACCACTGGGACGACTTCACCGACATGAAGTACCGGATGCTCAAGCGCTCCAGCACGGTCGACGCGCCGTGGACGATCATCCGCTCGGGCAACAAGCACATCGCCCGCCTCAACGCGATGCGCGTGATCCTCAACGCCGTCCCGTACGAGAACCGGTCCGACGACCTCGACTTCGTGCCCGATCCGAAGGTCGTCCTGTCGGGCCCGGAGGAGCTCAGCCGCATGGAGGCCGAGCGCATCCGGCACGGGAAGTTCGCAACCTGACGGGCCGCGCATGCCCGAGCCCGACCGGATCGTCGTCAATCTGCAGTCCGCCGGCTACGGCGAGTACGACCTCGAAGGGCCGGTGCAGCCTGAGATGCGGCTGCTGGAGATCAGCTACGACCGGGCGTCCGGGCACGGCTGCTACGCGATGCGGATGGAGCCCGGCGCCGAGACGATCGCGCACGTGCACGCGGGCTTCGAGGAGTTCCTGATCCTCGAAGGCGACCTCGTCGACTCCGACGGCACCGTCTTCGGTCCGGGCGACTTCGTCAGCTACCGGCCCGGCACGCACCACAACTCGCGCACCGAAGGCGGGTGCCGGATCCTGGTGGTCGAGCGGCCGGGCTAGCGGCCGCTCCCGGTCGGGCCGCCGGCCAGCTCGGCGGCGGCGCGCGCCGCCGCCGCCTGGGCGCCGCGCGCTGCCGCCGCGGACACGGCGGCCCCGGCTCCGGCGCCCTCGGCTGAAATCCCGTAGACGACGAGCCGGGCGGGCAGCCGGCCGAGCGCCCGCGCCAGCTCGACCGCCTCGGCCAGCCCGAGCGCGTGCGTGGAGCCGCCCGCGAACCGGACCGGCAGCGGCGCAGCGCCCGCGTCGAACCGGCGGACGCCGCCCGCCGGCTCGGCCCCGGGCGCCAGCGCATCGAGGACGACGGCGATCTCCGCGTCGGCCCAGGCGTCCATGAGCCCCGCCGGATCGCCGTCGGACTCGACCACGGCGACGCCGGGCAGCCGCTCGGCCGCCACGGCGCGGGCGGCGACCAGGCCGGCGGCGTCGTCGCCGCGCAGCGCGTTGCCGACGCCGATCACGACGGCGCCGCCTCGCCGCGGGGCGTCAGGCACCCTCGACCTCGAGCGTCAGGAAGTGCGTGGCGCACGAGATGCACGGGTCGTAGTTGCGGATCGACTGCTCGCAGACGTGGCGCAGGGCATCCTGGCCGGCGGAGAGGTTCGCCGCGGCCACCCCCGCCAGGTCCTCCTCGATCGACCGCTGGTTCTGGGACGTCGGCGGGACGATCTTCGCCGCCCGGATGAGGCCGTCCTCGCCGAGGTCGTAGCGCTGGTACAGGAGGCCGCGCGGCGCCTCGGTCGCGCCGTGCCCGGTCGCGCCGCGCGGGTCGGCGGGCACCGCGGGCGGATCCGGCGGCTCGTAGGCATCGAGGAGCGCAAGCGCCTCGTCGAGCGCGTGGACCATCTCGGCGCAGCGCACGAGCAGGCTTCGGAACGGGTTGCGGCACTGAGGCTCCAGCCCCGCCGCGGCCGCGGCCGCGCGGGCGAGGGGCGTCATCTGGCCGCCGTTGAGCGCCCACCGGGCCAGCGGCCCGACGAGGTAGGCGCGGTCATCGCCGGCCATCCGCGAGTGCAGGGCCGTCGAGTGAGCGACGTGCTCCTCGGCGAAGTGCTGCTCGTACTCGGCGGGCGCGATGTCCAGGCCGGTGCTCGACACGATCCGCCCGCGCTGGATCGCGTACTCGTCGGGATGGCGCAACGCGACGAACACGTAGTCGCGCTCGTGGTCGGGGTAGTCGAGCGTTCCGGCCCAGCGCAGCAGCTCCAGCGCGTCCTCGCGGGCCGGCGCCAGGACGTCGCGCAGCGGGGCCAGCTCGCTTCGCGACGGGGCCCGGTAGACGCCGCCGACCTTGAGGTTGACCGGGTGGACCTCCCGCCCGCCCAGCGCGGCGATCACCTCGTTGCCCGCCTTCTTCACGCGCAGCCCTCGCTCGACGAGCTCGCGGTGGTCGGCGGCCATGTCCACGATGCCCTCGTAGCCGAGGAAGCCCGGCGCGTGCAGCGCGATGACGTGCAACCCGTGGCTCTCGAGCCACTCGCCGCAGTAGACGAGCCGGCGCAGGCGGTCGATCTCGGCCGTGGGCTCGGCGCCGCAGGCCGCCTCCATCGCGTTCGTGGCGCTCATGATGTACGCGACCGGGCAGATGCCGCAGATCCTTGCCGTGATGTCGAGCGCCTCGGTGAAGCGCCGGCCGCGCAGCATCGCCTCGAAGAACCGCGGCGGCTCGTAGATGCGCAGCTCCACCCCGGCGACCCGGCCGTCCTGCACCACGACCTTCATGGCGCCTTCGCCCTCGACGCGGGCGAGGGCGCCCACCGAGATCTCCCGGCTGCCCGGCGGCTCGCCGGTCATCGCTCGCGCTCCGCGATCGCGGCGCTCTCCTCGGCGAACTCCGGCGCCGCGGCGTTGAACGTGCGCAGCGCTCGCACGAGGTCGCCGTCCGCCACGCCGCGCGCGCCGAGCCAGCCGGCCAGCGCGGGCGGATTCGGAGACTCCTTGGGCCCGTAGCACCCGTAGCAGCCGCGGTCGAACGCGGGGCAGATGGCGCCGCAGCCGGCGTGGGTGATCGGGCCCAGGCACGGGGTCTCGTGCGCGACCATCACGCAGACGGTGCCGCGGCGCTTGCACTCGACGCACACCGAGGCCGACTCGACCATCGGGCGGCGCTCGTGCAGGAACGCCGACAGCACCTCGACGAGCTGGCGCTTGTTGATCGGGCAGCCGTGCAGCTCGTAGTCGACCGGGATGTGCGCGGAGATCGCCGTCGAGGTCTCCAGGGTCGAGATGTAGTCCGGCGAGGCGTAGACGGCCGACACGTAGTCCCGCACGTCGGCCAGGTTGCGCAGCGCCTGGATGCCGCCGGCGGTCGCGCACGCCCCGATCGTCACCACCCGCCGGGAGCAGCGGCGCACCTCGCGGATGCGCTCAGCGTCGTGGGGCGTCGTGATCGACCCCTCGACGAGGGACAGGTCGTAGGGCCCTGCGGCGGTGGCGCTCGACGCCTCCAGGAAATAGGCGATGTCGATGGCGCCGGCCACGTCGAGGAGCTCGTCCTCGCAGTCGAGGAGGCTGAGCTGGCAGCCGTCGCACGAGGCGAATTTCCACACCGCGAGCGTCGGGCGGGCTGCAGGGGCCACTAGAGCCCCCGCACCGCGATGAGCGGCTCCGCCACGGACCAGGCGTACACCGGGCCGTCGCGGCAGATCAGCGTCGGGCCGAGCTGGCAGTGGCCGCAGCGCCCGATGCCGCAGTGCATCGACCGCTCCAGCGACACGTGGATGCGGTCGCGGGCCACCCCCACGCCCACGAGGCCGCGGGCGACGAAGCGCATCATGATCTCGGGCCCGCAGCTCATCGCCACGGTGCTCGCCGGGTCGAAGCTCGCCCCCGGAATGAGCTGAGTGACCACGCCGACCTCGCCGGTCCAGGAGCGATCGGCCACGTCGACGATCACCCGGACGTCGATGCCGGCGCGCCGCCAGGCGGCGGCTTCCTCCGGGAAGAGGAGCTGGGCCGGCGTGCGGCCTCCCACGAGGACGGTCACCCGCCCGTACCGGGGCCGGTGGCGGCGCAGGTGGGCGACGGCCGGCCGCAGCGGCGCCAGGCCGATCCCGCCGGCCACGAGCAGGACGTCGGCGCCCTCGCACTCGGCAACGGGCCAGGCGTTGCCGAACGGCCCGCGCACTCCAACGACGGCGCCGACGGGGGAGCGGCACAGCGCCCGCGACACCGGGCCGACCTCGCGGATCGTGTGGACGAACTGGCCCTCGCGGGCCGGATCACCCGAAATGGAGATCGCCGCCTCGCCCTTCCCGAACGCGGCAAGCATCGTGAACTGTCCGGGCGCGAAGCGCACGTCGGGCCCGTCGGCGGCCGGCTCGAGCGCAACCGTCCAGGTGTCCGCGGCCTCCTGCCGGCGTTCGGCGACGCGGAACGGCCGCGGGACCATCGGCCCGTCGGGCGGCGGGGCCCCGGGCGCTGGCTCAGCCGACCGTGTTGCCATAGAGGTCGAGGAGCCGCAGCCGGGTTGCCTGGAGCCGCGCGGTCATGACCGCGGCGAAGGCCCGCATGAGGTGGTAGCCCAGCTCGTGGTTCTCGTCGCATTTCCCGCGCAGGCAGGCCGCGTCGAACGACAGCAGCCGGGTCGGCTCGGTGGCCCGGGCGTCGAACTGCCACCGGTACGGCTCGAACAGCCAGGACCAGCCGACCAGCGCGCCGTCGCCGAGCGTCTCGACCACCAGGGGGAGCCCGTGCGGGGCGTGCACTTCCAGCGAGATGTGGCCGCGCCGGATGACGTGGAAGACGTCGGCCACGTCGTCCTCGCGGAACAGGTACTCGCCGGCGCCCAGGCCCGCGGTGCGGCCGCATCCAGCGATGAGCTCGAGGTGCCCCGGCGCCAGCCCGGCCAGCTCGGGCACCGCGGCCAGCTCGGCCTGGATGTCGCGAATGCTCACACGTGCTCCCGGGCGGTCGCGCCGTCGGCGGCACGGATCGCCGCCGCTTCCTCGGTCAGGTCGATGCCGACCGGGCACCACGTGATGCACCGGCCGCACCCGACGCAGCCGGAGCTGCCGAACTGGTCGTGCCACGTGGCGAGCTTGTGGGTCAGCCACTGCCGGTAGCGGGGCCGGACCCCGGGGCGCACGCTGCCGCCGTGCACGTAGGAGTGCTCCGCCGTGAAGCACGACTCCCACACCATCACGCGCTCGCCCTCGAGCCCGGTGAGGTCGGTCGTGTCCTGCGCGGAGGTGCAGAAGCACGTCGGGCAGACCATCGTGCAGTTGCCGCACGCCAGGCACCGCTCGGCCACGTCGTCGAAGCGGGGGTGGTCGAGGTTGCGCATGAGCAGGTCGCGGATGCCGTCGGTGTCGAGCGCGCGCGTCTGCTGCGCCGCGGCGCGCGCCGGAGCCGCTCCGGCCGCCGCCCGCTCGGCGTCCGTCGCCGGACGGGTCGGCAGGGCGGCGAGCACCTCGGCGCCGGCGTCGGTCGCCGCCGCCAGGACGAAGACGTGGCCGGCGTCGGCGCTGGTCAGCTCGGTCATCACGAGGTCGTGCCCGCTGCGGACCTCGGGCCCGGTGTCCATCGAGGCGCAGAAGCACGTGGCCCCGGCCTCGCCGCACTGGACGGCGGCGACGAACGTCTCCGCGCGCCGAGCGGTCGCGCCGGAGTCCGGGTGGGCGCCGTCCAGCAGGACGGTGTCGAGCACGCCCATCGCCGCCAGGTCGCAGGCGCGGGCGCCGAGGAACGCGCGCTTCGCCGGAGCCTCCGCCTGCGCCTCGATCGCGACCGCGCCCGTCTCGGGATCGCGGCGCGAGCGCCAGACCGGGAGCCGGGGCGGCAGCTGGAAGCGCTTCCACGAGTTCGGCCCGGCCTGGTGGCCGAAGCAGGCCTCGTCGCCGCGCGCCGCCAGGCGGTACGAGCCAGCCTCCTGCTCGTCGGTGAGGCCGATCGGCAGATCGGCGGCGGAGGCGATCTCGTCGTAGACGATCGCCTGCGCCCGGATCGTCGGCCCGATGACGGCGTAGCCGCGCTCCCGCAAGGCAGCGAAGAGAGAGTCGAGGTCGGCGCGAAGGAGGGTCTGCACGGGCTCGCGAGGTGGCAGCAACGGTCCATCCTGCCACGGCGCGCCACCGGCGGACGACGGTAGTTCCTACGGGGCGCGCTCAGCCCGGCGCAGCCTCCGCCAGGCGGGCCGCGATCTCGCCCGCCCAGGCGTCGATGGCGTCCCAGTCGCGGAAGTCGCCCTCGGGAGCCTTGACGGCCGCGGCCATCGCCCGCTCGGTGAACTTGAGCCTGGACTTGTCGAGCTTGCCCGCGAAGACGCGATGGTCGAGCGCGCCGGTGGCCTCGACCATGGGCGCCGCGTCGACGGGCGGCTCCTCCGGCTTCAGGTGGCCGGGCTCCCCGAGCGGCCCGGAGCTGAACAGCCACACCGGCAGCGCGGCCAGTGGCGTGGCGTGCGTGGCGACGAAGTCCTTGGCGTCGTCCAGCCAGTGCCCCATGTAGATCGCGCTTCCGACGACGACCGCCTCGTAGCCGTCCAGGCCGGCCACGGCCTCCGGCGGCAGCGAGCGGGCGACGACCCCGCGGCGCTCGAGGCCTTCGGCGATGGCATCGGCGATGCCGGTCGTGGCGCCGTGCTTGCTGGCGGCGGTGACGAGAACGTTCACAGGGGCTCCTCCGGAGTGAGACAGGCGACCGCGATCCTGCCATCCCCGGCCCGGCCCGGCCACCGGGGTTTCTACGCGCCGCGCGTGGGCGATACTGGGCCGGCATGGCCTTCGTCCCGCCCGACCGCCACTTGCTCCGCGCCAAGGACCTGGCGGACGCCCGCTACGCGGAGCCGCTGGGCGTCGCCGACCTCGCCCGCGCGGCCGGCCTGTCGCCCGCGCACTTCAGCCGCGAGTTTCGCCGCGCCTTTGGCGAGCCCCCGCACGCCTACCTCCTCACGCGCCGCCTCGAGCGGGCCGCGGCGCTGCTGCGCAGCACCGACCGTTCGGTGGCGGACATCTGCCTGTCGGTCGGTCTGCAGAGCGTCGGGTCGTTCACGACGACCTTCACCCGCACCTACGGCCGCTCTCCGACCGCGTACCGGCGGGCGTTCCCGCCCGCGGCGGCGCTGGCCCAGGTGCCGGCCTGCGTCGTGCGCGCCTACGCCCGCCCGCAACGCAGCACGTTTCGAGAAGACAGCCGCGCTGCCCCGGGCTAGCGTGCCTGGCGACCGTTCGATCGACCCGAGGAGCACGCCGTGATCACCATTGCCAACGCCCAGCTGTGGGTGCACGACCAGGACGAGGCGCTCGCCTTCTACACGGAGAAGCTCGGCATGGAGGTGCGCGCCGACGTCACGCTCCCCGAGATGGGCGGGTTCCGCTGGCTCACCGTCGGCCCCGCCGGACAGCCCGACATCGCGATCGTGCTCATGGCCATCCCCGGCCCGCCGGTCATGGACGACGAAACGGCCGGGCAGGTGCGGACCCTCATGGGCAAGGGCTTTGCCGGGACGATCTTCCTGGCCACCGACGACTGCCAGGCCTCCTACGAGGAGCTGCGCTCCCGCGGGGTGGAGTTCACCGAGGCCCCCGAGGAGCAGCCGTACGGGATCGACTCGGCGTTCCGCGACCCCTCGGGCAACCATTTCCGCCTCACGCAGGTCCGCGAGATCGCCGGCGTCTGAGCGTCCGCGACCGGGTGCGGGGCCGGCCGGCCCCGCACCCGTCACGGGCGGTACCAGGTGTCCATGTAGGTGCGCAGGAACTCGTCCACGATGGTGCGATCCGGCACCGAGGCCGCGAGGCCGTAGATCGGCGCCATGCCGCCCGGCTTGGGCGGCTCGTCGCGGACCTCGGCGACCGCGGCCCCCAGGTCGGCCACGAACTGCTCGGGGATCCCCGGCCGGGCGTGGCGGCGCGTGATGCAGATGTGCACGGCGGGCGGCTTGTGCAGCCCGTTCAGGCTCCAGCCGCGCTCGCCCATCGCGTCCATCACCCGGTAGACGTCGAGGGCATCGGAGCGAAACGCCGCGACGAACAGCGGGTCGCCGATCAGCTCGATCTCCGGGATCTCGCGGATGCCGGCCTTCACGATCTCGGTGGCGGCGAGGATTTCGCGCGTCGCCTCCAGGTAGCCGTCCTCGCCGATCGTGACGAGCGCCGCCCAGCAGGCCGCGCTGAGCCCGCCCGCCCGGCTGCCGGCGAAGGACGGCGTGCAGTACACGCCGCCCGGCCAGTCGGTCGTCGTGAAGTACTGGAAGCGCCGCAGCTCGGCGCCGCGGTACAGGACGACGCTCGTGCCCTTGGCCGCGTAGCCGAACTTGTGGGTGTCGGCCGACATCGACGTCACGCCCGGCAGGCGGAAGTCGAAGGGCGGGACCGGCGCGCCGAGCCGCTCGGCCCACGGCAGGACGAATCCGCCCAGGCAGCCGTCGGTGTGGAAGCCGACGCCGCGCTCGCGGGCCAGCTCCGACAGCTCCTCGATCGGGTCGATGAGCCCGTGCGGAAACGACGGGGCCGAGCCGACGACCACGCACGTGTCGCCGTCGACGGCCGCGGCCGTGGCCGCCACGTCGGCCCGCTCGTCGGCGCCGACGGGCACCTTGACCTGGCGCATCCCGAAGCTGTGGGCGGCCTTGTCGAACGCCGCGTGCGCGGTCTCGGGCACGACCATCGCGGGCGTCGCGATCCCGTCGCGCTGCTGCGCGCGGTCGCGATAGGCCTTCATCGCGAGCATGATCGACTCGGTCCCGCCGGACGTGACCGTGCCGACGATCTCGTCGCCGCCCGCGCCGTCGGCGCCGAGCATCCCGGCGGTCATCGCGACGATCTCTGACTCGAACTTGGCGGCGCTCGGCCACACGTCGAGGTGCAGCGGGTTGCTCTGCGAGTGGATCGTGTACGCCTCGGCGAGGAAGGCGACGTGCTCGGGGTCGCCCTGGTAAACGGCGCCCGAGACGTGGCCCTCGCGCCACTTCGGGCTCTCGTCCTGCGCCATCGCCCTCAGCTCGGCCAGCACCTCCTCGCGCGGCCGGCCCGCCGCCGGCAGCCGGTCGTGGGTGGCGAAGCGGCCGCGGTAGGGCTTCAGCGACGCCTCGAGAACGGCCATCGGGTCGTCGGGGGCCGGCGCGGCGTGGTCGGTCGGATCGGTCATGGGGCGGCTCCGGGGTCGGCGGGCTCAGCGGATCGCGGCGCGTTCAGCCGCGCGGAGATCCCGTGGGTCCTCTTGTACAGCGCGCGCAGCTCGCGCGACAGCTCGTCGTAGGTGGCGCGAAGGCGGGCGTTGGGCTCGAACGCCGCCGCGACCGGCGCCCGCGCCGGGATCTCGTCGGCCGTGAGCTCGCCGAGGGCCAGCCCGGCCAGGAACGCGGCGCCGCGGACGTTGGCGTTCACCGGGTCCTGGACGCGGAGGATCCGCCGGTCCAGAACGTCCGCGAAGATCTGGCACCACAGGTCGCTGAGCGCCCCTCCGCCGATGAAGCGCACGTCGCCGACCGGCCGGCGGATGAAGCGCTCGACGCTGTCCTGCATCCAGCGCGCGTTCAGCGCCACGCCCTCGAGCACCGCCCGCACGAGCTGGGCCCGGGTCGTGTCGAGCGACAGATTGTGGAAGCCGCCGCGCACGAGGTGGTCGTCGACCGGGGTGCGCTCGCCGTTCAGCCACGGGGTGAAGATCACGCGCCCGCTCCCCGGCGGCGCGGTCGCCGCGAGCGTGTCGAGCGCCGCGTAGCCTGCCTGCGCCTCCGGCGTGCCGGCCAGCCACTCCTCGCGCAGGACCTTCAGGCTTGCCCCGGCCGTCTGCTGCTCGCAGCTCACGAGGTAGCGGCCCGGCAGCGCCGCGGGCAGCGAGGCGATCGCCCGCAGCGGGTCGGTGCGCTTGAACGGGACGTGGCACTGGATCCAGGACGAGGTGCCGACGTAGAGGTGCGCGGCGAAGTCGTCGACGGCGCCCGAGCCGACCGCGGCCGACATCGTGTCCCCGGTCGCGGTCACGACCGTCGCGCCCGGGGCGATGCCCAGCTCGGCGGCCGGGCCGGCCTCGAGCGTGCCGACGACGCTCGCGCTGGGCAGGAGCTCCGGCAGCTTGGCTGCGTCGATGCCGGCCAGTCGCAGGAGGCGCGGGTCGTGCCGGACGCGGGAGAGGTCGCGGGTGTCGGTGAGCCAGTGCAGGGTCGCGGTGTCGGCCGAGCAGGCCGCCCGGCCGGTCAGCCGGAAGTTCAGCCAGTCGACCGGCTCGAGGAAGACCCGCGTCGCGGCGTACACGTCCGGGCGCTCCGCCTGCAGGTAGAGGATGTGCCCGAGCGCGTCACGGCCGGAGAGCGACGGCGCCCCGCCGGTGAGCCGGATCCAGCGTGCGAGCCGCAGCGGCCCGTAGCCCGCGACCCGGACTGGGCCGGCGGCCGCGGCACGGCGCGCATGCGGCGCCCCGCGCGCGTCCATCCAGGTGAGCGCGTCGCACAGCGGCTCGCCGTCGGCCCCGACGGCCACGGTGCCGGCCCACTGTCCGGTGACCGCGACGGCGCCGATCTCGGCGTTCGCCGCGCCGAGCGCCCGGCGCCCCGCCGCCACCACGGCAGCCCACCAGTCTCCGGGGCGCTGGTCGACCCCGCCCGCCCGCCCGACCAGGAGCTCGACCGGCTCGAACGACGCGGCGAGCACCTCGCCGGCGGTCGTGACGACCGCGACCTTCGGGCCGCCGGTGCCGAGATCGACGGCGAGGACGGCGGTGGCACGGTCGCCGGGCACGGGCATGGCACGAGTATCGCGACCGGGAGCACGCATCGCGTCCGGGCCGGCCCCGGCCCGCCCATCGGCCGGACCGCCGGAATCTGATCAGGGATTGCCCGCAATTCTGCTCGGGGAACTCACGGCCGCCCCGCCGCGCCCGGCCGGGCATCATTCGGCGGATGGAGAACGATCCGAATCTGCGCACGGTCCACGACGAGGTCGTCGTCGCGCTGCACGAGCTCGCTGCGGCAATTCGCTCCGCCGAGCAGCGGTATGCCGCGCTCGCGAACGGGCGTCTCGCGGACGCCGGCCGCTTCGACGCCGTGTGCGCCCAGCTGCGCGGCAACGGCTACCCCGTCCGCCAGGGCGCCCGGCCGTAGCGCTCAGAGCAGGCGAGCGGGAGCGGCCGCCGGACCACGGCTGGCCGGCCCGGTCGCTGCGGTCTCGCGCTGCGCGGCGCTCGGCGCCGCCGCCACCGCGCCCAGCGCCAGCGCGCCGACGAGGCCCTGCAGTCCGAGCGTGACGGCGCGGTAGCAGACGACTGCGGCGGCAGCGGTGTCGAGGTCGACGCCCGACGCGGTGAGGATCGCCAGCATCGTGGGCTCCACCCCGCCGACCCCGCCGGGCAGCGGGCTGATCGAGCCGAGCTGGCCGAGCATCGCGGCCAGCGCAATGACCGTGATCGGCGGCGCGGCGGCGACGGCGTGGAAGGCGGCCCACAGCACCGCCGAATCGAGCGCCCAGAAGGCGGCGGCGCCCGCCAGCGCGCCCGGGCGCCGCAGCGTGGCCGGAATCGCCCGCACGCCGTCCGGGAACACCTGCGCGACCGCGTGCAGGCGCGCGCGCCAGGCCGGCGCGCCCGGCTGCGGCGCCGCGGTGCGCCGGGCCACGGCCGTCAGCCCCGCCACTGCCAGGAGGCTGAGCAGGACGACGCCGAGCGGCGCGAGCGCCACCTCGGTCGGGGCGCGGCCCGGGAGGACCTCGGCGACGGCGGCGAGCCCCAGGAGCACGGCCGCCCCGACGTACGGAGCGTTGAACACGGCGGCGAAGGCGACCGAGCGCACCCCGATCGTCCGGAACGGCACGCCCTCGCGGTGCAGCGCCCAGAAGCGGACGGCGGGGCCTCCGGCGCCGGTCGGCAGGACGGCAAACGCCCCGAGCTCGGCGGCCCCGATCTCGGCGGCCCGCCGGGCCCGCACGTCCGGCGGCCGGCCCGACAGCACCGTGTGGAAGGCCAGGGCGTACCCGGCGATGGAGGCGAGCTCGAGGATGCCTGCCGCGGCGAGCCACCCCGGCGTGGCGTCGCCGAGCCGGTCGGTCGCGCCGGGCACGAGCTCGCCCATGAGGGCCAGCACCGCCGCGGCGAACCCGGCCATCAGCGCGAACCGCAGTGCGGTGCGCCGCCGCGAGCCTCCCGGCGGAGGCGGCTCGGGCCGAGCGGCGGCGGGTGCGTCCATGTCAGCGGTACGCCGCCGGCCGGGTCCCGGACGTGCGCGCGGTGCCGCCCAGGCCGACGACGGCGGCTGGCGGCGCGCGTCGCGCCCGCACCTGCGCGCCGTGCGCGGGCGCCAGGACGATGCCGCGGCGCACCACGCGCTCGCGCCCCGGGCGGGCCGGCTCGAGTTCGGTCGTGGACAGCACGTCCCGGATGACTCCCCGCATCTCCATGAGCGCGAAACTCGCGCCGAGGCAGCGCCGCGATCCGCCGCCGAAGGGAATCCATTCGTAGGTGCCGGGCTGCCGGTCCAGGAAGCGCTCGGGCCGGAAGTCGCGCGGGCGCGGGTAGAGGTCAGGCCGGAAGTGCAGCAGCGCGACCGACGGCGAGACCTCGGTGCCGGGCGGCAGGACGTAGCCGGCCAGCGCGAACGGCTCGGCCACTACCCGGCCGACGGCGGGAATGATCGGCCGCATCCGCAGCGTCTCGCGGATCGTCGCGTCGAGCCAGCGGTCCTCGCCCGCGGCGAGGTCGGCCGTCAGCGCGCTCAGCGCGCGGGGCGTGCGGACGAGACGCTCGAACGCCCACGCGAGCGCGGTGGCGGTCGTCTCGTGGCCGGCAAGCAGCAGCGTGACGGTCTCGTCGCGCACCTCGCGGTCGGTCATCGGCCGCCCCGCCTCGTCGCGGGCACCCAGCAGCATGGCCAGGACGTCGTCGGCCTGCGCGAGATCGCCTGCCCCGCGGCGCCGGGCGATCTCCGCGTAGAGCGCGGCGTCGAGCGCCGCAATCCGCTCGGCGAACTGCGCCTGACGGCGGGCCGCGGCGCCGCGCGGGCGGCGTCCGAGGGCGAACATCGCGAAGAGCGCGACCGGGTTGGCCCACAGCGGGGCGAGCGCGGCGCGGGTGAGCGCCGTGAACCGCTCGCGGCGTCCGGCGTCCTCGATGCCGAGGACCGCGCGCAGGATCACTTCGAGCGTGAGCGCCTGCATCGAGGGCAGCAGCGGGAAGGCCTCCCCGGCCGGCCAGGACGCGACGGCCCGCTGGGTCGCCTCCCGGACGATCGTCTCGTACCGGGCCATGCGCTCGCCGTGAAACGGCGGCAGCAGGAGCCGCCGCTGGCGCAGGTGATCGGCACCGTCGAGGACGAGCACGGAGCGGCTCCCCACGAGCGGGCCCAGGAACGCGTTGGACTCGCCGGCCTTCAGCACGCCGGCCGGCGCCGTGAACACCTCGCGCAGGAGCTCCGGGTCGGCGACGACCACCGACGGCGGGCTGAGCGGCAGCGTGAGGGTGAACGGGTCGCCGTAGCGGCGCCGGCACGCCTGCATGAACGTCAGCGCCGGCCCGAGCATCGCCACGCCCTGGCCGGCGCGGGGGAGCGGCGGGCCGGGCGGCAGTCCGGGCACGGCAGGCATCGGTGAACTGTGGCAGCCGATCGTGAGAGCGATGTGAGAGTCGGTGCCTGGGCCCCGCGGCTGGCCGGCCCGCCGTGCCGGCTGCTTTGCTTGGGCCGTGTCCGGTCCCGGTCCCCTCGTCGTGATCGCGCTTGGCGGCAACGCGCTGCTGCACCGCGGGGAGGCGCCGGAGGCCGCGGCCCAGCACCGGGCGGCCCGCGCGGCCGCCCAGCTCATCGCCCCGGTCGCCGCCGCCGCGCGGGTCGTGGTGACGCACGGCAACGGCCCCCAAGTCGGGCTGCTGGCGCTGATGGCCGACGCCTACGGCGGCGTTTCGCCCTACCCGCTCGACGTCCTCGGCGCCGAGACCGAGGGCCAGATCGGCTACGTCGTCGAGCTCGAGCTCGACAACGCGGTCGCGGGCCAGTCCACGGTGGCGATCGTGACGCGCACCGAGGTCGACGCTGCCGACCCCGCCTTCGCGGATCCCGCGAAGTTCATCGGCCCCGTCTACACGGAGGCGGACGCGCAGGCGCTCGCGGCCGCGCACGGCTGGACCGTCAAGGCCGACGGGAGCGAATGGCGCCGCGTCGTCGCCTCCCCCGAGCCTCGCGCGATCGTCCAGCTCGACGCGATCCGCCGCCTCGTCGACGGCGGCTTCCTCGTCGTGTGCGCCGGCGGCGGCGGGGTCCCCGTCGTCCGCCGGCCGGACGGGACGCATGCCGGCGTCGAGGCCGTCGTCGACAAGGACCTGGCCTCGGGGCTGCTGGCGGCCGAGCTAGGCGCCGACGTCCTCGTGCTCGCCACCGACGTCGACGCGGTCTACGCGGAGCCCGGCACGCCCCGCCAGCGGGCGCTGGGCCGGGTCAGCCCGGCGGAGCTGGGCGCCGGCGACTTCCCGGCTGGCTCGATGGGACCCAAGGTGAAGGCGGCCTGCCGATTCGCCGAGCGCACCGGGGGCCGCGCGGCGATCGGCGCCCTGGCCGACATCGGCGGGCTCGCCGCGGGCAGCGCGGGCACGCAGGTCGTGGGCCGCTGACGGCCGCTACCGTTCTGGCCATGGACATCCGGCCCGGCCAGACCTGGCGCATCGACGCCGAGACGAGCTTCTACGTCGACGAGGTGGACGACGAGAAGGCCGTCGGCACGATGATCGTCGAGGCGGGCGGCCAGGCGTTCTCGGCGGCGGCGTTCCCGCGGGCCGACTTCACCGAGTTCGAGCTGCTGGCCGACGACGGCTGACCTGCCGTCAGGGCCCCTGCCCCCGGCGTCAAGTCGGACGCGCCGGCTGCCGAAAGAGGAGGGAAGCCGTCCCCTCCGAACTGGACCACCATGCTCGACGACGCCCCCGCCCCGACCCGCGATTCGCTCGCCGTCCACGCCGACGCCCTCGGGTTCAGCCGGCGACGGCTCCTCGGCAGCGCGCTCGCTGCCGGAACGACGGCGGCGGCCGCTGGCCTGCTGCCGGGGTTCGG